>Ga0222678_1000003_pt1 | contig 250466 bp, 219 predicted proteins | sample AntAcemetagen937_FD_179801 | JGI IMG/M metagenome (GOLD analysis project Ga0222678, IMG submission 179801) | Saline water microbial communities from Ace Lake, Antarctica - #937 | ecosystem: Environmental > Aquatic > Non-marine Saline and Alkaline > Saline | place: Antarctica: Ace Lake... | reverse complement strand
TGGAAGTTTTTCTACAATATTATCAATGGTAAGAACGAAATCAATTAATCGATCCTCCAGATCATATTTATTTTCATTCATAAGTATATGATTTGTTTTTAAGTTAGTTAAGTTATCACAAAAATTTATGAAATTTTATATAAATATTTGATTTTCTTTTATTTAATTTAGAATGTCGAACACCGAATACCGAATGTTGAAGTAAATTTGATCTTGTCATTCAATATTCGATATTAATTTTTCATTATAATTTGAATTTAGAATGTCGAACCCCGAACCCCGAATGTTGAAGTAAATTTGGTCTTTCATTCAATATTCTATATTCAGTATTCAGTATTCGATATTCATTTTTCCTTTTTTTGAATTTTGAATATCGAACCCCGAACCCCTGATGTTGAAGTAAATTTGATCTTGTCATTCAATATTCGATATTAATTTTTCATTATAATTTGAATTTAGAATGTCGAACCCCGAACCCCGAATGTTGAAGTAAATTTGGTCTTTCATTCAACATTCGATATTCAGTATTCAACATTCGATATTCATTTCTCCTTTTTTTTGAATTTAGAATGTCGAACCCCGAACCCCGGATGTTGAAGTTTGTTTTGTTTTTAAATCAACATTCTATATTCAGTATTCAATATTCGATATTAATTTTTTCTTTTTCTTAGCATTCCACCTTCTTTATAAATTCCATAATCCTAACAACTTCTGTAGCTTCCTTAACATCATGAACACGAAGGATATTAGCTCCTGAAAGTAACGCAATTGTATTAAGAGCAATAGTTCCTGTAAGTGCTTTTTCAGGAATGATATTAAGAACTTTATTTATCATTGATTTTCGAGAGATACCAGCAAGAATTGGTAAGTTATTAACTCTTACATTACCAATGTTTTTTAATAGCTTGTAGTTGCATTCCAACGATTTTCCAAATCCAAGACCGGGATCAAGTATTATATTATCAGCACCTAATCTTGATAACTGTTCTATTCGGGATTGAAAAAATTCTCTAATCACACTAACAACATTGTTTGTTATTGGTGATTTCTGCATGGATTGGGGAGTTCCATGAATATGCATAAGTATATAAGGTACCTTTAGTTTTGCAATTGTACTAAACATATTAGTATCCATTGTACCCCCTGATATGTCATTAATTATGTGAGCTCCTGCTGCAATGGTTTCATTAGCAACTTTCGATCTGTATGTATCAATAGAAAAAATAGTTTTCGGAAATGATTTTGTTAGTAGTGCTAAGGGATCAATAATTCTTTTAAGTTCTTCATCAACAGAAATATCTGGTGCTCCCGGTCTTGTAGAAACAGCCCCAATATCAATAATATCAGCTCCACCTTCTATCATTTCTTCTGTTTTTTTCAGTAAACTGAGATTGTCTTTGTATTTCCCGCCATCGTAAAAAGAATCAGGAGTAATATTCAATATGCCCATTATTAAAGGTGTTGAAAAATCAATGAGTTTATTATTGATTTTAATAGGCCTGATTTCATTAAAAGCAGTATTTTTATCGACTATTTTTATCATAGGATTTGGAAAATTAATACAAAGGTAAAATTAAACCTGTAGTTTGATATGAATAAAAAAACAGCAAATCAGTTTGAAGAAGTAATTGCTTATTGTCGAAGTGTTTTTGAGGATAAGCAAAAGGATTACGGTACTGCATGGCGCATACTTCGTTTACCTAGTTTGACTGATCAGATATACATAAAGGCTAACCGCATAAGAAGTATTCAGGTTAAAGACACGCAATTGGTAGACGAAGGTATAATTCCTGAATTTGTTGGAATTGTAAATTATTCTGTAATGGCATTGATACAGCTTGAAATGGGTATTGCTGAGTCAGCTGATATGATAGCTGAAGATGCCAATAAATTGTATCTCAAAAAATTGTTAGAGTCGCGTGATTTAATGTTTAATAAGAATCATGATTATGACGAAGCCTGGCGAAATATGAGAGTTTCATCGTTTACTGATATTGTGCTAATGAAATTATTACGTATTAAATCAATCGAAGATAATAAGGGTCAAACCATTGTGTCTGAAGGACTTGATGCTAATTATCAAGATATTATAAATTATTCACTATTTGCTTTGATAAAATTAATAATTGAAAAAGAGGATGAGTAAAAGAGTTGTCGCAGAACCATTATTGGTAAAAATAGTAAGGATAATTACGGGATTAGTATTTATTTTCTCATCAGTTGTTAAGGGGATCGATCCTATTGGAACAGATTATCGTATAATTGATTATTTGGAAGTATATGGCTGGTATTGGCTTGTTGACTTTTCATTAGTATTGTCGTTTGTATTAATAAGCGTTGAGTTTTTACTTGGTGTTGCATTAGTATTTAAATTACGTATTCGACTTGCGGCTTTAGGAGTTCTGTTGTTAATGGCATTTTTCACCGTTGTAACTTACTTTGATGCCAGATATAATCTTGTACCTGATTGTGGGTGTTTTGGTGATGCCATTAAGTTAACAAATTGGGAAACTTTCAATAAAAATATAGTATTGATGATTTTTGCTTTGGTAATATTTGTTAAACGCAACCATATTGCCCGGCATATGCGTAAATGGATACAAGTTATCATCCTTCTAATATTCTTGGCTGCCTTCGATTGGTTTATCCTATATAATTACAATAATCTTCCTGTTGTTGATTTTCGGGATTGGGAAATTGGGAACAATATGAAAAGTACCGGGCGTGAAACAGTTAAAACTTATCTAGTTTACAAAAATAAAAATACCGAAGAATTAGTAGAATACATAAGTCCTGATTATCCATGGAATGATTCGGTTTGGATGTCGGAATGGGAGTTTGTTAGTCAGCGTATTGATGATTCGCAATTGGTTTTGAAACACGGGCTTATTATTGAAGATGAAAATGGAAATAATTTTACAGAGGATATAATTGAAAACCCAGGCTATCAGATTATTCTGGTTGCTGATGATCTTGACGAGGCTGTAGGGCAGGGGATGATTAATGCTGCTGAATTATTTGAAGAGCTTCATGAAAATGATGTTAATATAACTTTACTTACAAGTTCTACCGAAGATGTAATAAATAAATATAAGGAATTGTATACTATTGATTATGATGTATATTTTGCAGATGATATTGAATTGAAAGCAATGATTAGGTCAAATCCGGGTATGATAATACTCAAGAATGGAATGGTTGTTTCGAAGTGGCATTACAACAATTTTCCTAATGTTGCAGATATATTAGAAATAATGTCTCAATGATAAGATTTATTCTTAGACGATTATTTTACGGGTTTTTAGTTTTGTGGGGAGTAGTTACAATTATTTTCTTCCTTTTCAATGTATTGCCGGGCGATCCAGCCAGAATGCTATTAGGTCAACGTTCCGATATTTCTTCGGTTGAAGCAATAACCAAGGACCTTGGACTTGATAAACCACTTTCTGTTCAGTATATTAACTTTGTTAATGATTTATCACCAATATCATTTCATAATTTTGAAGATACTGATAGTTATTGGTATTTTGAAGAAGCTGATTATGGGAACTCTTTTAAATTAATGCCTATTTCAAATGGCTGGTTGGCGTTGAAGTCTCCTTATTTAAGAAGGTCATACCAGAGCAGACGGCATGTTAGTGCAATTATTGCCGAGGCATTTCCAAAAACATTATTGTTAGCTACTTCATCAATAATAATTGCTATGATACTTGGTATATTATTAGGAATACTTGCTGCATTGTTTAAAGATAGTTTTCTTGATCGTTTTTTACTTGTGTTTTCATCCTTTGGAATGTCGATTCCTTCATTTTTTGCAGCAATAATTATGGCTTGGTTATTTGCCTTTGTTTTGGCAGATTATACAGGTTTGCAAATGTTTGGAAGTCTTTATACTGTTGATAGTTATACCGGTATTAAGTATCTCGATCTTAAAAACCTTATACTCCCTGCTATAACACTTGGCATCAGGCCATTAGCAATTGTTGTTAGTTTAACACGAAGTTCATTACTTGACGTGATGTCGCAGGATTATATCCGAACCGCTAAAGCCAAAGGTTTAAATGAATTTACTGTAGTAATATTTCATGGGCTTAGAAATGCACTTAACCCTGTAATAACAGCCATTACAGGTTGGTTTGCCTCATTAATGGCAGGTGCAGTATTTGTTGAGTATGTATTTGACTGGAAGGGCATTGGTGTAGTAATTGTAGATGCTCTTGAAAAATATGATCTACCGGTTATTATGGGAGCAGTACTAACTATTTCAGTAGTGCTAGTACTTGTGAATATATTGGTCGATATTATTTATGCGGGTCTCGATCCGAGGATTAGGCTGAGCTAGCTCTCAAATTTTTTACCAAGAATAGTTAGCAGAGTTCAATATATTGACTTGTGCTTATACACAGATATTTAGAATGTTATAAAGCAATTGTATGTAAGTTGGAGTTATGGATAACTGGAGTAATGGAAGAAAAATAGTATTGAAAGGAATAAATACTCCAAAACTCCTTCACTCCGATACTCCATCATTATACTACTCCAATACTCCAATTCAATAATATAATGACTCACTAATTATGGATTATACACATCATAATTCTGGGTCAGCTTAATATTTAAACTATAATTAATTGGAGCATGAGCATATAATTTGCCAGGACAAGTTTTATTTTGCAATTTTATATTCGGAATAATCCTTCCATCAAGCGTAGTAAATTCATTTGTAAACATAGGAAGACTAGTAATAAAATCATTTTGAATATAAAAATTATGAAATTTATTTTTCTTGACATTTAGATTAAAAGTTTCATCTCCAATTTTTGGTATGCCAAATACATTTATTTCAGGATTTTTAAAACAGAAGCTGGATAAAATTGCTAAAACACCTCCTAAACTATGTCCAACTAACCAAATTGGTTGATTTTTAATCTCATCACTAATTTTAATAATTTCCTCTTCTATATTATCGAATGAATTTTTAAATCCCTTGTAAACTATACCCTTGTCTTTCCATGTGGTTTTACCAAAAGTTAGAATATTTTTGTAATCGTAGAAATCATCAGTTCCTCTAAAACAACAAATATATTTAAGTGACACGTTGTTATTATTTACAAGCAGATTAAATTGTGATCCTTTATTTGAATAGAACAATTTTTCTTCCAGATTAAATTTCTTCAGGATTTTTTCTCTTAAAGCAATATCCTTAGTATAAGCTAATCTGGATAATTCAGCTAAGAATATTGTTTTTTCCCAGGAAACATTTGGTGAGAATATTTTATTGCTGGCAAATGGAGAGAATGTATTAAATTCTTTAAATGAGCCGGGTATGAATAACTCTTTCCAATCTAAAAAGGTGGAACCAAATTTACTCATTGGTTTGCATTTTCTGCAACTTCATTCATCACTCTCATAATATTTCCTCCCCAAATTTTTTCGATATCATTTTCAGTATAGCCTCTTTTAACAAGCTCTAAAGTAATATTTCCTAACTGACTAACATCGTAACAGTCTTCAAGTCCTCCACCTCCATCAAAGTCGGTACCAATTCCAATATGATCGATACCTATTACTTTTACAATGTGGTCGATATGATTGACTGCATCAGCAACTGTGGCTTGTTTTGCCGGAAAAATTGTATCTATTGCATACCAGTCTCTTCGGGCATTATCCATTTCTTCGTCGGTAAGGTCTTGAAAAAATCTATATTTTTTTCTCACAGCCAGCTGACAACTATCACGACCGGGGTTTGGCTCAGGTTTTTTTACATAATCGCTTAGTATGCACAGTTGAATAACTCCATTATTTTCAGCCAATAATTTGAGCATATCATCATTCAAGTTTCTTGGATTATCGCAAATAGCTCGTGCACAAGAATGAGAAGCAATTATTGGTGATTTGGTGATTTTAAGAACATCATAGAAACTACTGTCAGAAATATGAGAAACGTCAATCATTAATCCAAGGCGATTCATTTCTTTTACAACTTCTACTCCAAATTCACTCAATCCATTATATTCGGTTGTATCTGTTGAAGAATCACAGATATCATTATTTTTGGTATGACACAAAGTAATGTATCTCACGCCAAGATCATAATATCTATTAATCAACGAAATATCATTTCCAATAGGATACCCATTTTCCATTCCAATAAAAATTGCTCTTTTACCTTCTTTTTCTGCATTATATGCATCATCAGGCGTCAGAGCCAACTGAGCTATATCTGAGTATTTTTTAAGTGCTGAGTGAATGGAATCAGAAATTTCCAAAGCATAATTTTTTATTTTTTCATTTCCTTCGGGAGTTCGTTTTCCCTGGCCAGTAAAAATTGCAAAAAATATAGCATCCAGTCCGCCTTCTTTCATTCTGGGAAAATCAACTTTGCTTCTATCATTTTGTGCATCATGACGTTCTCCAACATCAAATCCAGAATGAGTCAATCTCATTGGTGTATCAACGTGGGAGTCGACAGTTAAAACTTTTTCATGAATACGGGTTGCTTTTTCTGCAATACTTTCTTTTTTAACCTGATTACATGCAGGTAACATAATTGCAAGAAATAAAATACTTGAAATGACAATAGGTCTGTTTATATTAATTTTCATATTTAAATTTTAATAATTTTTCAATTAAATAATAATCACCAATTCTGAAATCTAAATTCTAACCTGAATAATTAACAAAAATTAAAAAGGGGGAGAATTATCATTATCTTTTGAAATTAGTTAATAAATCAATCACTCAGTATCTTAATTCTAATAGGTTTTAATTGCAATTTGTAATGCTCCTAAAAAAAGATCATTTTTACTTCTCAAAACCTACATAATTAGCCATAATAAATATGTTAGATATTCAAGCAAATTTAAATAAATGCCCGAGAAATGCCCGACTTTTTTTAAATTTATTTAAAACTAATGAAACTCCAAAAAGCAAATAAATTATATCAAATTTTCTGTATAGCCTGTTTTTATTTTTTTGCGCTTACAAACGCGACTACAAAATTACCCCCTAGAAATAAGGTATTATAAAAAAACTGTTGACCACATAGCCAGTTAAACAACTGAAACTATCATGATCAACAGTCCAAATAATTATATAACCAAATTAAAACTAAGCTCGCAAAACTTTAATTACTTCGAATGTGCAGAAATTATCTTAGAAGAGGCATTTTCAGCAGCTTTAATTAAAGGATATCCTGCAGGAGAAGCTGTTAATAATGGATGAGTACCAATTTGAGTTGTTAACAGAGTATTTATTGTCATTCTGTTTTCGATGATAATTCCGATTGTATTGGTTAATTCACCAATTGATAAACCTCCCATTACCTCACCACCAAGTATTACACCTGCTTCTTTACCAACTATCAGTTTCACAAATTGTGTATGTGTATCAGACAATGACCCTGGGTGACGGTCAATTCCTTCAAAAACACCAGTAACAATATCAAAACCTTCCTGTGTTGCTACAGTTTCAGTAAGGCCTGCTACTCCAAAACCAGTATTACCAATTGCTGTACTAAAAATTGAAATAGTACCACTAAATGTTTTTATTGCTGATAATTTGTATAGGTTCATTCCTGCAATCCTTGCTTCAGCACAAGCTGTTGAAGCTAACATAACAGGACTTGGTTTTCTGGTTACAAAATCATGTTTTTCAGCACAATCACCTACTGCGAAGATATCTGAATCTTCTGTCCTCATGTACTCATCAACTTTTATAAAACCTTTATCTGATAAAGTTATTCCTGCTTCAGCAGCTAATTGAGTATTGGGCTTATAACCTAATGAAAGGATTACAGCATCAGCTTCAATTCTTTCACCGTTTTCAAGTAATACTCCTTCAACTTTTTCTGCTCCATAAACCTCTTTAACACCAGTTCCTGTTACTATTTTAATTCCTCTTTTTGTTAGTATGTTTTCAGCTGATTTAGAAACATCTTCATCAAAAGCTAACCCTAGAATATGAGGTAGTTTTTCAACAAGGGTAACATTTTTACCTGCTTTTTTAAGTTCATCCGACATTTCAACACCAATGAAACCAGCTCCTATTGTAACTACTTTATTACATTCCTTTAATTTGGCCTGCATTTCATCTAAATAAACCTTGTTTTTAGGCACAGTAAACACATTCTTTAAATCAGCTCCTTTAAGCCATGAAGGATTTATTGGTACTGAACCAGTCCCAATTACAAGTTTATCATAACTGATTGTTTCATTATGTTTTAACTCTACAGTCTTATTTTCCTTGTCAATGGAAATAACCTCATCATGGATCGTTTCAATGCCTGCTGTTTCAAACATTTTTTCTGCTGGCAGTATATCTTTATCTGTAGATCCAACAGATCCAAATACATATGGTATTCCACAAGGAATAAGAGTTTTGTTCATCATTGTTACAACCGTAATTTTTTTGTCGGCATAAACTCGTTTTCCTGTAGTTGCAGTTACTAACCCTGCTGCACTACTTCCTATTACAAGCACATCTGTTTTAAGCATATTAGTAATTTTTAAAATTTTAGTTTTATTTTATTTGTATTTATATTATAGTAAACTATATTCGGTATATTTATAACTAAAAGCGAATAGCATTATCCAAAGCATAATTCAGGATTTATTTCAATATTTCCATCTAAGAATTCACTTACCAACAATTCTGGACTCTTCACCTCAACCCCAACAAATACATTGATTTTCAACCGATTAAGTTTGTTGACATTTTCAAGTTTTATCCTGTTAACAATAACATCAGTTACACCATCTGCAAATAACCATGATGAAAAACCCTCAGGATGACAGGAATTGACAGGAACGATTTTTTCATTGGTTTTTATACCATCCTTAAAAGTAACGATGTTAAACTGGGAACAATGTTCAAATACTGAACATAATAAACCATTCTCGATTGGTAGTGCAACTTTATTCATTTCCTATTGTTGAAATATTATTTAGAGATTGTTGTTTTACTTTTTTCAATAATCAATATTCTATTTCCGGTTATTAATAATAAGTGAACTAATCAGGCAACAAAATTAATTGTTGATATTCAAATAATAGTGGGCGGTAGTCTTTTTGTAATTAATCACAAGATTGATATGTATCAAGACTATGATTGATATAGTTTATAGTGGATTTTTAAAGATGTATTGATTAAATATTATACACAATTCCGAATCAAAATGATTGTGTACCATATTTCAATATTCAATTCCAATCCGTGCTTCAACACCATCCTGGTAATAATGTTTAACTTCTTTCATTTCAGTCACTAAATTTGCAATATCGAGTATCTCTGGAGGGGCATATCTACCAATAAGTATTTATTCTAGTCGCTCTGATTTATTCTTAATAATTTCAACAACTTCATCAACACTAATTAATTTATGATGAAGGGCAATATTTATTTCATCCATAATAACAACATCAAACAGACTACTCTGAATTAGTTTCTTCATTTCTGCAAATCCTTCCCCAGCAGCTAATATATCATTATCTGTAGGTTCATTAATAATAAAACACCCCAAACCATATTGTTTAACGGTTATGTTTTCCAGATGTTGGGATATTACTGCTACCCTAAGCAAACTGAACTATAAAAACATTTAATCCAGCCCCCTGGGCTTTTAAAGCTAGTCCAAATGCAGCAGTAGTTTTGCCTTTTTCATTTCCAGTATAAATTTGAGTATATCCTCTCATAGTATTCTTTTATTTTTAGTATATCATTCTAATCAATAAATTAAATTGGTACTCAATTATATTGGCACTCAATTACATTGGTGAATATTACACACCCCTATTAATGTAAGACTTTAAAGTTTTGTATTTTTCTAACGTAGCTTGTTTACCTGATGGTATATAAAGCAATGTAGCAAGATGAGGCAATGGAAATATCTTCATATTATCGGTGGCAAATATTTTCCCAACAAGATTTGTAAAGCTCGTTCCTTTTAACCTCGGATCGCCACTGTATTTAACCATTACTTCATGAGTTGCATAGGTGCCTAGAGGAACAATAATTTCAGGTTCTATAATTTATATTTCCTCACTAAGAAAATAGCTGCAGGTTTCTATTTCATTATTATTTGGTTTTCTGTTGTTGGGTAACATACATTTCACCAAGTTTGACATAAACACTGAATTCCTGTCGATTCCTACTAAGTTTAACAATTCATTAAAAATCTGGCCCGACGGCCCAACAAACATTCTGTTAGCTACATTTTCCTTAGCCCCTGGCGATAAAGCTACAAACATGATTGAAGCATTAATGTTACCTTCACCTGTTAGTGCATGTTTCCTGGTAACTGACAACCCACACTTTTTGCATGACCTAATTTGATAAAATAGAACATCAAGCGAATCTTGTTTTTCAGAAATGCTAAGTTGATTCATGGTTGTTATAAAACTTTGAGTTTACCAGATAAATATAATAAAAATATAGACTGCAAATACCTATTTATGATATACTTACAAAAGTAATCATATCATACTAACATAAATCAAATATTAGTGGTTTATGAATTAATTAAATTAATAATATAATTCAATTTATACATTGATATAAATTCTAATTTTGCATCGATTATTATTACGATTATTTAGAAAAATTAAAATTAATTATCATCTGTTAGTATGGATAATTTCAGTGAAATATTGAACTGTACTGATTGTACAAAAAGTTCAGGGTGCTTTAAGCAATTAGTTCCTTCTGAGCTCGATTTTATCAATCATAACAAAACACAGATTCTTTATAGAAAGGGAGAAAATATTTGTAAGGAGAAAGCCTATGCTTCCTCTGTATTATTCATTGCTGATGGTCTGGTGAAATTATACCTTGAAAGTCCGAATAACAGGCATATTAATTTGAAGGTGTTGAAAACTTCAGAATATATTGGGCTCTCATCTATTTATGGCAATGATACATTTCACTATTCCGCTGTTGCTCTTGTAGATTCAACTATTTGCATGATAAACAAGGATAGCTTTAGAAAGATAATAAATGATAACGGACATTTTGCATCAAATGTAATTGAATGGTATTGTAACACAGAAAAGGAGTTATTTCAAAGAATAAAAAGCATTGGCCATAAACAGATGCATGGACGATTAGCTGATATTCTACTTTATTTATGTAATGAAAATCTAGACCAGGAATTGTTATTTTCTAACTTAAGCAGAAAAGATATTGCTGATTTTGTATGCATATCTACTGAAAGCACTGTACGGTTATTAACAGAACTGAAGAATGATGGCGTGATTGATCTGGTGGGCAAGAAAATTAAAATTCTTGACAAAAAGCATCTTATGAAGATAAGCCGAACAGGTTAATAAATTCTCTCACTAGGTGTAGTTTGTAGGGCAAACGCATCTAAATTTTTAATAGCTTGATGATATAATCAGTATCCCAACTAGTAGCAAGCCTTATACGGACCATGCTAGCTTTCTTATCATTTTAATGAATTTACCAAAAAACAAAACCATCGTAAAATCAGTGCTTTACGATGGTTTACATTTATGTGCTTTTGTAATAAGGGGAGGGGGGGATTATTTCATGATCCCTTTTGGGTATCCTTGGCAATCATATAAACCCACAAATCCTCTATCGAGGATTTAGTGTTGTGTTTTTTACGGCGAAAATCAAATAAATTTGATTTCTCCTTAAAAAAACAAAACCCACAACTTTCATTGCAGGTTTCCTTTTGCGGAGGGGGGGGGATTCGAACCCCCGGTACCGTAATTGGTACGTCAGTTTAGCAAACTGGTGGATTAAGCCACTCTCCCACCTCTCCAAATTTTGGACTGCAAAAGTAATTATTTGTTTTTAACCTGCAATATAAATTTTAATAATATTTAATCATTATTTCCTTTTTTTAACTATGCCGTTTCAAACAATAAAATTATTTTTGTCTAAAAATAATAATGCCAAATTGTTGTGCAACAAATTATCTGGTATATAAACACACAAAGAAATTAAATATGAACAATAGAACATTTGCAGAAAAAATATTTAAATCTTCAGCAGGGAGTATAGTCTTTAAAAAACCTGATATTATTCTTACTCACGATAATACAGCTAGTATTTTTAATACATTTAAAAAAATGGGAGGTGAAAAAGTATTGAATCCTGAGCAATTATTAATTGTTCTGGATCATAATGCTCCACCAACCACTGCGAAACTGGCAAATCAGTATCAGGCGATACGTGATATTGTTAAGGGGCAGGGAATTAAAAAGTTTCATGACGCAGGTAAAGGAATTTGTCATCAAATTATGGCTGATTATGCCAAACCGAGTATGGTGATTGTTGGTAGCGATAGTCATACTTGTACTGCAGGTGCATTTAATGCATTTGCTGCTGGCATCGATCGAACTGAGGCAGCAGGTTTGTGGAGTCAGGGTGAAACTTGGTTCCGTGTTCCAGAAAGTATAAAAATCACACTTAATGGAAAGCTTAATAAAGGTGTTTATGCAAAGGATATTTCATTATGGATAATCGGAATGATTGGATCCAGTGGTGCTGATTATATGTCAATTGAATATCATGGTAGTGGAGTACAAACATTGTCAATTGATCAACGAATGACATTGGCTAACCTTGCATCTGAAATGGGCGCTAAAAATGCTGTGTTTCCTAATGATTTAATATTGAAAGATTGGTTAGGTGATGATTTTGAAGGTGTTTGGGCTGATGAGAAAGCAGCTTATTCAAAAGAAATTGAAATTGATCTCAGTGATATTTTTCCTCTTGTTGCTGCTCCTCATCATGTTGATAATGTTAAAGCTGTTGCCGAAGTTGTTGGAACTGAATTGCAAGAAGCATTAGTAGGGACTTGTACTAATGGTAGATTTGAAGATTTACAAATTGTTGCTGAAATATTAAAGGGTAAAAAATTGCCTGAAGGCTTTCAAATGGTAATTGTACCTGCATCTCAAAAAATATACATACAGGCTATGAGGGAAGGTCTTATTGAGATATTTATGGAAGCCGGTGCTAATGTGTTGGCAGCATCATGCGGACCATGCCTTGGAACGGGGCAAGGAATACCTGCTGATGGATACAATGTAATCTCTACTGCCAACAGAAACTTCAAAGGAAGAATGGGAAACAAGGAATCATTTATATATCTTGCTTCACCGGCAACGGTTGCTTATTCGGCATTGGCCGGAAAGATTGTAGATCCAAGAGGTATTTCATCTGATGATAAATTTCCCTTTTCGGTTGAACAAACAAATACAGTATCTGTTGATGAATCGGATGACAGACGTGTAAACGGTGTTTGGAATTATACCGATGCTAATGATTTGAATACTGATCAAATGTTTGCAGGAAACCTTACTTATAGTGTGTTAAGCTCTGAACCTGAAAAAATTATGCCACACTTATTTCAAGGCTTTGATGTTAATTTTACTGATAAGGTAGTGAAAGGAGATATTATTATTGCTGGTTCAAATTTTGGATGTGGTAGCTCGCGAGAACATCCTGCTGTTGGTTTAGCTCATGCAGGGGTTAAAGCTGTAATTTGTGGCTCGGTAAATCGAATTTTTTATCGATCATCTGTAAATCAGGGATTACCAATTATTATTTTGCCTGACGCAGTTAAGGCGTACCAAACTGGTGATAAAGTTGATATAAACTTTAATGAAGGTATTGTTAATATTGGTGGAAAGGAATTCAATTTTGCTCCACTTCCGGAAAAATTAATGTCAGTTTTTAAAGCAAATGGTTTGGTAAATTATATAAAAAATATGGCCTAACCCTATATTGTATTTAGATTGAATATTTATTATAAGTAATGCTATAAATCTAATTATTGACATGATTGACTTATTCTGCTGCTCAATGCACAGCTATACAGTACATTAAAGCTCTTATATTCTTACTTTAACTTATGAGTTTTTATTGAATTGTACTTGTATATTTAACAAATTGGATTCCCATTATTGTTTGTTTTTAACAAGTAATTTGTAATTTTGAAGCCTTAATTTTAAAAACATTGAAAAGGGGTATAGTAAAAATAATTCTTAGAAAATTGATGGTAGCGTTTATGACGCTGGCGTTTATGTATTTAATTGTTGGTGATCTGATCCTTTTTCATCAAAAAGTATTATTTCATAATGATACTTTTGCCGAACAGCCATTACTCAAACCCGATAAAAATGGTAAAGAAAACTTTTATAAGCTAAAGGATAAAAAGGATCGAATTCACCTAGATTATCTTACATTTCTTTCAAGATCATTAGAATTACATGAAAGTCAGTTATATATATCTGGTATTGTTATAGCAAGTCCTTGTATTAGTAAGTTTATAAAGAATAGTCAACGCTCATCAATTTGTTTCCGGGGACCCCCGACGCTATAGTTCCAAATAGTTATCTGGAATTTTTTTGACTTTGGTAGTCAATTGGATGCCTGTTTGGTAATAGTATATTTCCAGTCAATAATTTGTTAGCAATTTTCAATAAAATTATTTTGATAGATTCAGCTACTATAGTTAGTACTATTTTAATCCCTACGTATTTAGTTATATGTGTTGATTGAATATACAATAGCTTTAGTCTTTCTGATTTATTTATAAATAGTTACTCCAATTGCCATTTTATTGACAAATAATAAAATTACAATAGATTATAAATCAACAATATTCAAAAAAATATTATAATGAAAAATAAAATTATATACATAATTATCCTTGTTTTATCAATAGGAATATCAAATATTAATGCTCAAAAAACTAGCTTCACATATGAAGGTCTAAACATGGGCCCTGGCTATGCAAACGATATTTATTACAGCATGGATGAAGGTCAAATTGCCAATATTCCAAGAGCTGGGTGGGATATAGCATTTTATACATGTGCCATTAGTGCAGGTATAATAATTAATGAAGGAAGTGGTTCTCAACTTTACTGCTATCCTACAGGCGATACTTCTGATTGGGAATCTGTTGATACCGTTGGTATGAATTCATGGAAAGTGTTATACAATAGTCCTGAAAACTGGGAAGATGGTGCTTTTAATCGTAATGCTACTGGGCATCCCGATTATGGATGGGGTGTTTATAATACGGTAACACACAATGTTACTGGCGATTCGATTTATGTTATAAAGGTAGGAAATGAACTTAAAAAGTTGTGGATAATTAAAAAAGTCTCAATTAATAATATTTATCACATTAGGTATGCTAATCTTGATGGCTCAAACGAACAGATTATTGAGCTTGATATAAAACCATATGTAGATAAAAACTTTGTTTATTACTCATTGGTTACAAATGAGCTTCTCAACAGGGAGCCAACTGATAACTGGGATCTACTTTTTACTAAATATATTGATATTACTTATGACAATTCAGGTATTCCGGTTGAGTATCTTGTAACTGGTGCCACAAGTAATATTAATGGTTATGCTAACAAGTTTTATCCTGTTCCTGAAGATTATGATAATTTTTCAGCTAAACCTTTCGATTCACTAAAAAACGTTATTGGATATAATTGGAAAAGCTTTAATATGGCTTCATTTTCATGGATGGTTGAAGATTCAACAGTATTTTTTAATATGAACCAAGCTGGTGATGTTTTTAAATTGATATTTACGTTATGGGAAGGTTCATCCACCGGATATTTTGAATTTAGTACAGAACTTATTCAACCTTCAGCTATCAATGGTGAGACTGAAAATCAGCTAAGTGTGTCGGTTTACCCAAATCCTGCTTCCGAGTTTGTTGTTGTTAATATTAATGATGATGTATCATTTAACGGGAAAATTATTATTAATGATTTATCAGGAAGAGTAGTCTATAAATCAGTAATTAATAATACTGGTGGTAATGTACCTCTTAAAATAAGCACAAATAACTTTGTTAAGGGCATGTATACCATTACTATTGTTAGTGATGAAATTATGGATACTCAAAAACTGGTGATTCGCTAGTATGGCAAACCGATTAATAGTTATGTATCTGGGTTTCTTGTTAATCCCCATTTTGGGGATATCACAAGAAACGCGGATACTAATATTGGATAAAATAAGTCATGAACCTGTTGGGTTTGCAAATCTTGTGATCTCATCACTAGATAATAATACCATATTAGCTGGTTATGTTTCCAACGAAAATGGCGAGGTTGTTGCAAGTATTTCAGATAAATCGATTATCCGCTTAAGTTATATAGGTTTTCTGGATTATTCCGATACAATTTATCCGGGTATTGATAAAACAATTTATCTAAAATCAATTTCGTATAATGTTGATGAAGTTGTTGTTACAGGTCAATATGCTGCTGCTACACAGGATAAGTCCATTTATAAAGTTACAGTTCTGAATTCCAGAGAAATAGAGCAACGTGCAGCAGTAAATATTAAAGAAATGCTGTCAACTGAGCTAAATATCCGAACAACTCATGATGGTGCTCTTGGTTCTTCTTTGACAATGCAAGGACTTGGTGGTGAACATATTAAAATTCTTGTTGATGGCGTACCAGTAATTGGTCGCGAAAATGGAAATATTGACCTGGATCAAATTAATCTTCAGAATGTTGATCATATTGAGGTTATAAATGGCCCAATGTCAGTGGTTTATGGTAGTAATGCTTTGGCGGGTGTGATTAATATTATTACCAAATCACCTGACAGACTTCGATTTTCATCGTTTGTAGATGCCTATTACGAATCGGTGGGTGTTTATAACATCAATGCAGGAGCTTCAGGAAATTTGAAAAGGAATTCATTTAGTGTAAACGGTGGCAGAAATTTCTTTGATGGTTATCAAGCACCAGGTACTACATGGGCGCAAAGATGGAAACCAAAAGAACAGTGGAATTTTACCGGTGATTATAAATATGCTTGGGATAAGGCTTTTATTAAATTAGGTGCAACATGGTTTAATCAGGAATTAAGGGATAATGGCTTACCACTACCCCCATACAATGAAACCAGATCTGATAAAATTTTTTACACTCAAAGGTTAGTATTGCGCACTGACTTTAGATATGAGTTTTCAACTAGGTCAAGAGTAAATGCTACGGGTTCTTTTTCCAGATATCGTAAAGTAAAAAACACATATTTAAATGATTTAACAACTTTGGAAAGGTATCTTACACCTGGTGAGCAGGATACTACCTGGTTTGAGAATACAATGTTTAGATCAGATTATAGCTTTGGCGATGAAACTAATGTTATTGGTTTCCAAGCAGGCATTGATCTGAATAATGAAACTGGTTTCGGCAAACGTATTAAAGATAATAAACAGCAGATTGGAGATTATGCAGTTTTCATGAGCTTAAACTATTCTCCACTCAATGTTATTAATATTCAACCAGGACTTAGGTTTATTTATAACACAAAGTTCCATGCACCTGTAATTTACTCAATCAATGCTAAATACAACATAGCTGAGCATTTTATTATAAGGGCCTCTCTTGCAAGTGGTTTTAGGGCACCTTCACTAAAGGAGCTTTACCTTGAGTTTGTAGATGTTAATCATGATATTCATGGAAATGAGAACCTTAAGGCAGAAACATCAATTAATGCAAATGTATTATTGCAGTACAATAGTACACCAGGAAAAGCATATGAATGGGGAGTAGAACTTAATTTATTCAATAATAATATCAGAGATAATATCCAGTTAATTCCGTTTTCAGGAAACAGTAACTATTATACGTATGTAAACGTTAACAAATTTATTTCAAGAGGAGCGGAACTTAACTTTAATAATAAAATATATCCCTGGCTTACTTTGAAATTCGGAATTGCACTTATTGGCCAAAAAATTGATTATTCAGGAACAAGTGATGCTAAGTTTGGATATTATACTGACTTCAATGCTTCGTTTATTTACTATTTCAAGAAATATGATATCAATTTCTCAGCATATTATAAATATAATGGAGAATCTCCGCAACTTATGTTTATTAGTACGGATGAAGATCCTGTTTTAGGTACTCTGGGTGCATATCAAACACTTGATATAAACGCTAGTAAGTGGTTCTGGCAGAGAAGGGTAAATGTTCAGGTTGGAGGAAAGAATCTTTTTAATAATACTAATGTTGATATTACGGGTGGACAAAGTGGTGGTGTTCATTCTGGCGGTGACTCTGAAGCCGTAAACTGGGGCAGGACTTTCTTTGTGAGATTGCAATTCAAATTTAATAAATAGGATGCTTAAAAAGATAATAATACTAGCAATAATAATAACTCTGTTTTCATCTTGTTTTAAGAAGGACGAGATGGTCCCTTCGCATGATCAGGGGGAGGTAGTTACGGTTGTAATTCCGATGACACAATATTACACTAAACAGGTATATTTTAATCTTGAGCTTGGTGATATAGTATCATCAAATACTCGTTCCATTTTCGATTTAAATTTTAGTTGTGATGATACATCCACAATAATCAGGCTTAATACGGCTAACTTTGCTAAGGCAGCTAAAACAATGTTTGAAAATTTAGAGGATGTTACAGATACAGTTGGGTTAGTTTGGAAGTTTGATAAGTCTGATGGAAATCCTGATTCAACTGTATTTGGCAATTGGATTAGTATAGCTGGTGATGATACAACTTATAGAAATAAAGTGTGGGTTATTAATCGTGGAATTGATGCATTGGGTAATGTGTTAGGGTTGAAGAAAATAAAATTTAACCGTCTCATTGGCGGAAAATATTTTTTTACGTTCTCTAATATGGATAATAGCGGTAAGGTTGATGATTTTGTTGAAAAGGATAATTTGTATTACTACTCACAATATTCATTTATTAATGAAGATTTAATGCAAACGGAACCTGAAAAATTTAATTGGGATTTACTTTTTACTCAGTACACTACATTGCTTTTTACTGATGGTGGCCTACCTTACCCATATCTGGTTACTGGTGTATTGCAAAAATTTGACAACATTAGCATTGCTTCAGATACAAGTATGGTTTTCAGTGATATAACATTATCCGACTCATCTAATTTCTATTTTTCAACTGCTTTGGATAAAATTGGTTATGATTGGAAAAAACTAGTTGGCGATGTTAATACCGGTAGTATTTATTATGAGATTAAGCTGAATGAAAACTATATTATAAAAGATTATAACTCATATTTTTATAAGTTAAGGTTTATTAATTTCTATGACCCATTAACAGGCGAAAAGGGCTATCCTACCTTTGAGTATCAAAGACTTTAAGTTATGGAAAAAGGTGTAAAAACGAATAAATTATGATTATTTGGTAAAATCTAGTTTCTGATTATTTAGATAAAATTTGACTCAATAGATTATTTACTAAAAAACAATTACTTTTGCCGCGATTTTAAAAACGAAAAAAGCATATTACAGTCCTTTTATGTTTTATTAACAAACGACTAATAACAACTAATTATATTTTTCTTTTACCTACAATCGACTAATAAAACGAATGTTATTTAACTCGTGAAGCTTAAAAATAACTACGCCATACTTCAATTTGATTTTTTTTATATATATTTGATGTCTTAACCCATCATATTATTAAAGTGAAAAAATTCTTAGGATTTCTATTTCACTCTTCTAACTCAGAAACGCAAATGAGTGTTCCAGTAATATTCTTTTTAAAACTATGTGTCAAAATGAGATTCATAAATACAAAATGAACCAATAAATAATATTTATTAATAAATTAAAAAAGTGATGAAAAACTATACTCTACTTTTCAGCTTACTAATTTCTCTTAATACAATTGCTCAAAATAATATTCAACCCAATTCATCAAGCAGTTATAATTATCTCAATGAAATTTCATCCCCAAATAGCAATGTAATGATTTCCGAGTACGTACGGACTTTGTCCACAGATACACTTTTTGTTGTTTTGGAATTATCTTCTATAGAGGAAAATAGTGAAATTTTGTTTTCTGTAGGATCAGAGATAATATACCGAATTAAAAACAAACTAATTACAAATAAATTCATAAACCAACTTTCAAGAGATAATATATCAAATGAATATCTTGGAGTATTATTTATGATTTTAAATAAAACATTTAGGAGTTTCCAAAATGAAGATTTAATATTAATTTTTAATACCAGTTCTTTTTACGTCACAAATGATTTTTATAGTAATCCCAATAAATTATCGTTAGACATTAGGTTGATAATTTTAAAAACTAATAACCTTATTTTAACTCATTTGAATGAATCCAATCAGGTTAGTATCAATAAGGTTAATAAATATTGTAGAATACTTCAATTAATTATGGTTAATAATAGGGAGAATCCTGAAATAAGGGCGGCAGCTATTAAAGGTATTCAATATTTAAACTATAAAGAAGCAACAAATAGTTTAATCGTGTTAATGTCAGATTACTCGAATATAAATAATGAAGTATTGATGCAACCTCTGTGTATTATATTATCACAATTTAATGAACCAAGATCTTTTCAGCTTATTGAGAGTATTTTAAAAAATACCACTAATGAATATGTTTTTGCTTCTGCCGCAATTTCTTTAGGTGACTTAGGCGGATTACAATCATTAAAAGCTCTAATCGAAAATGAAAATAAGTTTGAAGGCAAATATACTGGAGTAGCAATAAGACGATTAAATGATGATATCTTCACTATTCTGAAGAACAGAAATAGTTCATATATCGATTATGCGATTAAAGCAACCAAATACTTGTATAAAGAAGATGAGACTATTCAATATAAGAAATTATTGAAATCTATACTATTTACAACTCAAAATATTAATCATATTAAGCTTATTTTGGATAGATTGTACCAAGTTATTAATAAAGAAGAAGCATCTGAAATTATATCAAAACTAACTTATAATAATTTATATTTGCTTGAATGGAATAAAATTAACAATTTACAAAAGACTGAAACAACGCCAATCAAGAATAGTAATATTCTAGTTCCCGAAAAACCTATAATTATTAATAATAATAGGAACGATCAAGGTAATATGACTCAGCAAGAATATGGTGATGCTGCATATCAGGATAATACTTTTGACTTTTGGATTGTTAATTATGAATGGTGTGGTCATGCCGGTTTATATGCAGGAATTAATTCTAATCATGAACAAAGACAAATAGCTGTTACAAAAGTTGGCACTACAGCACCTCGTGATAGACCTTGGACAAATATGACAAGTGATCCTGACAACCCATATTGGGGAGCATATACACTTGACCCTAACAGTGAGAGTTTAAGCTTTACAGATCGAAAGGATATAATATCTACTGCAATTGAACTAATAGCTTATGCCCCTAGTTATCCAGCATTTAATTTGTGGCCAGATGCACTTAATTATTTTGTTTATCCTGGTATTTATGTATATCCCTATGATATTGAAAAATTAAGGTGTGATGGGTTGGTTGAATATTGTTATGAATGGAATTATCATGAGGTTTGGGGATACAATAGTGCAAATTATGACATCAGCATTACGAGTAATGTTGATAGTCATAATTATTGTTTTCATGCAAATTACCAGAATCCTTGTGAAACTCTTGCACCAATAGTTCAATGTGGTGGACATGGAAATTCTAATGCTAATGGAGGCTGTTCAAACCTAGATAACGATGCAACAATTGATTATCCAACATATAATGCAAACTATTCTTTATCTGGCAATTCAGTGAATGTTTCTATACAAGCAAATGATAAATCAGGTATTCATTACATTAAATATAAAGTTGGTAGTGATGGTTCAGTGATTGCATCACCAACTCAACCTCAGCATCCAACATCTTCATCATACACATATTCATTTACTGTAGCTATGTCAGAGTCTGATTATATATATTTCTATGCAAAAGATAATGGAGGCAATTATCCACAGTATTATTCATATATTTATATAACCTTGCCACCTGATCCACCATCTTCTCTAAATGCAACAGCTATATCAAGCAGTCAGATTAACCTTTCGTGGACTAACGTTCCAGATGAAGATGGGTATAAATTATACCGATCTTTAAGTGCCAGCGGAACATATTCACAGATTGAAACTCTCGGGGCTAATGTGACAACCTACTCAAATACAGATTTAAATCCGAACACACAATATTGTTATAAGGTTGAATCATATAATAGTGCAGGTAGTTCAGGTTATTCACCTTATGATTGTGCTACAACAGATCAAGATTTGCCTTCATCTCCTTCTTGGTTTACAGCTACAACATATTCAAACAGCCAGATTAACGTTAGTTGGGAGGATGTTACTAATGAAGATGGGTATAAACTATACCGATCTTTAAGTGCCAGCGGAACATATTCACAGATTGAAACTCTCGGGGCTAATGTGACAACCTACTCAAATACAGATTTAAATCCGAACACACAATATTGTTATAAGGTTGAAGCATATAATGGGGCAGGTAATTCGGGTTATTCATCATATGATTGTGCTACAACTTTTTTTGGAGATTATTTAATTGTAACAAGTCCAAATGGAGGAGAGGAATGGGAAATTGGTTCTATTCACAATATTACATGGGATGATAATATTGATGAAAATGTAAGGATTGAATTACTCAAAAATGATGATTTTGTAGAAGATATAATAGAGAGTACATATAGTGATGGAATATATAGTTGGACGATACCCTCTAATCTTGAGCCAGATATTGATTATACTATTTGTATTGTATGTGTTGATGATGATCAATTATATGATTTAAGTGATGATTATTTTGAGATATGGTTAGAAACATCATTTATTACAGTAACAAGTCCAAATGGAGGAGAAGATTGGGAAATTGGTTCTACGCACAATATTACATGGGATGATAATATTGATGAAAATGTAAGGATTGAATTACTCAAAAATGATGATTTTGTAGAAGATATAATAGAGAGTACATATAGTGATGGAATTTATAGTTGGACGATACCTACAAATCTTGAACCAGACAATGATTATTCAATTGGTATTGTCAGTATTGATGATGATGAATTATATGATATTAGTGATGGTCATTTTGAAATATGGGCAGATCCTCAAGATTATATAACAGTAACAAGTCCAAATGGAGGAGAGGATTGGGAAGTAGGAACTAGTCATACTATAAGTTGGGATTATAAAATAACAGGTAATGTAAAAATTGAATTATATGTAGGCAGTTCTTATAACTCAACAATAATAAGTTCCACTTCCTGCGATGGAAGTTATACCTGGAATATACCTGCAAATCAGCCTTCTGGCACTAATTACAAAGTAAAAATCACAAGCTTAAGTAATACAAGTATCTATGACTTTAGCGATGGTTATTTTGAAATCTTACCAGCAGATTATATTACAGTAACAAGTCCAAATGGAGGAGAGGATTGGGAAGCAGGAACTAGTCATACTTTAACCTGGGATTATAATATAACCGGAAATGTGAAAATTGAATTATATGTAGGCAGTTCTTATAACTCAACAATAATAAGTTCCACTTCCTGCGATGTAAGTTATACCTGGAGTATACCTGCAAATCAGCCTTCTGGCACTAATTACAAAGTAAAAATCACAAGCTTAAGTAATACAAGTATCTATGACTTCAGCGATGATTATTTTGAAATCTTACCAGCAGATTATATTACAGTAACAAGTCCAAATGGAGGAGAGGATTGGGAAGCAGGAACTAGTCATACTTTAACCTGGGATTATAATATAACCGGAAATGTGAAAATTGAATTATATGTAGGCAGTTCTTATAACTCAACAATAATAAGTTCCACTTCCTGCGATGTAAGTTATACCTGGAGTATACCTGCAAATCAGCCTTCTGGCACTAATTACAAAGTAAAAATCACAAGCTTAAGTAATATAAGTATCTATGACTTCAGCGATGATTATTTTGAAATCTTACCATCTAATCCTAACGACTATGTAACTGTATACAGTCCAAATAGCGGAGAAAGCTGGCAAGCTCCTTCACAACATATAATTGAATGGGGAGATGATATCTATGAAAATGTAAAAATAGAGTTGTATAAAAATGGATTTATTTATTTCCTTATTACAAACTCCTATCCAAGTGATGGTAGTTATCCATGGACAGTACCTTCTAATATTGAAACAAGTAATTATTATAAAATTAAAATCGTAAGCGTTGATAATCCTGATATTTTTGACTTTAGTGATGAGTATTTTACAATAATAAACTCCGATGGAATTAATGATCTATTTATTTCAAATAATTTAAAAGTATATCCAAATCCCACTAATAATAGTCTAATAATAGAAACCACAAGTATAGTTTTATCATTAGAAAAGGTTATAATTACAGATATGATAGGAAAGGAAATTTACAAAAATGGAAGTGGGGAAATTGGGTCACGCTTAGAAATAAATGTATCAATGTTTAATGCAGGTGTCTATTTTACAACTTTGTATACAAATAAAGGGGCAATTACAAAAAAAATAATCATTCAACATTAATATTTTGAAGATTGATTATCCTGAAACCTGCCAAATACTTTTATTATTTAGTAGGTATTAATAACTTGGCATAAGTTATAATATTGATTTTCAATTATAAATGATTACTTAAAAATGTAAACTATATTCATATTTAAAAATGTAAGACAGGAAGCCATTTAATAAATAATTATCATTTCTGGTATAGCCTTTCAAAATCAATAGACTATCAAGCAATGCTTAACATAACAAAACCTAACTCAAATTTCCATCGATTAACTCAAGCATGCCAAAAAAGCAACCAAACTGGAATGCACTATTACTATAAATTTAAGGAATTGGAAGTAGTTGATTTATCAAAAACTAAGCATAGGGCAATAGTAAGTACGTTGGATTGGAAACTAAATGATATTGAGATTGAGTGGGGTTAAATATTCTCAGAAATTGCTTACTTAATACAAAAAACCAAATAATCATAGAAGTAAGATGCTACCGTAACCTATTTCAACATCATCAGCAACAAAAAAAGTATTTTCAAAATCTGCGATTTGTTTATTTGTTTTGCTTCTACCCCCCAACTTCAATATGTAATTGTCGTCAATTATAAATACAATAAATGCTTTACATAATGATTAAAAGTTTGTATTTCTTTGTTAAGATATTTCAATAAATGCTTTGTTTGTCATTCTTGAATGAGTAATTCATGATAAATGAATTATAGTTTGTTAACAATTATATTAGATAAAAAAGCATTATTTTTGCGCCGTTTTTAAAGAAATTGATAATAATTTCATATCAATCATCTCGTTTAGCTACTTGGAATTAAAAAACTAAGCAATACTAATTAATGAAGTTTAAACTTAATTACTTCCTTATTCCAATACTCCTTTTTGTTGGCTATTTTTTGATATTATACAGTTTGCCAAAGTATACTGGGCAGTACTTGTTTATGGTTGTGCTAATACTTGCTGATTTCTATTTGTGGTCATCAGTTAAAAAACAAGTGTTTAACTATAGTATATGGCTGCGAATTCTAATAATATCAGTTTATTGGTTGCCACTTTTTTTGCTTGCAATACTACTTGTTGGATCCGTTGCAGTGCCATTTATAAATTGGAATGATACTTTTAGGACATATATTTTTGGAGTTGTACTAGTTTTTTATACAGCTAAAATTCTGCCTATTACATTCCTTATTCTTGCTGATATTGTACGTGTTATACAGAAAATGTTTATTATTGGAAAGAAGGATAACCGAAAACAACTTATTAAGGAAAAGAAGATTGAGGGCATAACACGAAACAAATTTTTACAATATGCTGGTTTTATTTCTGGTGGATTAGTACTTGGAACAATGTTCACAGGTATGTTCAAATGGGCGTATGAGTTTAAAATTTTACGCGAGAAAATTAGTTTCCCAAAATTACCAACTGATTTTAATGGATTCAAAATTGTTCAAATCTCAGATTTGCACTTAGGAAGCTGGACATCGAAAAAGCCATTACAACGTGCCGTTGATTTGATTAATGATATCAATCCCGATATTATTTTGTTCACAGGTGATTTAGTAAACTATGCTACTAACGAGACTGTTGGGTATGAACATATATTATCTCAGCTGAAAGCCAAGTACGGTGTATTTGCTATTCTTGGTAATCATGATTATGGCAATTATGTATCATGGCCTTCTGAAAAAGCAAAACAAGAAAATATGAATCAGCTTTACAGTTTCTTCGATAAAATTGGTTGGAAATTGCTAAATAATGAGAACGAGATAATTGAGAAAGAGTCAGGCAAGCTTGCTTTAATTGGTGTTGAAAACTGGGGTGCAAATATGCGTTTCCCGAAATATGGGGATATTGATAAAGCTATTAAAGGCACTGAAGTTGCAGATATAAAAATACTAATGACTCATGATCCTTCACACTGGGAAAAGGTTATTATTCCTGGTAATTATGATATTGATCTCTCTTTGGCAGGTCATACACATGGCTTTCAGTTTGGTATTGAAACGAAAGATATTAAATGGAGTCCCGCTCAGTATATGTACAAGCATTGGGCAGGATTATACGAAGATTCTAACAAAAGCGGGAAATATATTTATGTAAATCGTGGCCTCGGTTCAATAGGTTACCCAGGAAGAATAGGAATACTCCCAGAAATTACACTAATTGAGCTGCAATCTTCTTAGTATATTAATGCTAAAATGTATTATTTTTAGAAACAAAATTAATCACATTCACCCATTCACTCATTCACTCATTTAATCATTTAATCATTAAAAACAATATCTTTGCTCCTTAAAAATTATAACCATGGCATTCGTAAATTCTTTTGAAAAGGAAGGTAATTTTCTTTTTAAACATCGTGGAGAAATTCCAATTATACTATTCTTATTGGCTATTCCTGTAGTTTATTTTACTGATGAAAAGAATTTTAGTCCTACAACTCAAAATATTTTGATGTGGGTTGCTATTGGTTTAAGTGTACTTGGGTTTATTATTCGGGCTATATCAATTAGTACAACGCCAAAAGGTACATCCGGCAGGAATACAAAGGAAGGGCAAGTTGCCGAGTCGCTTAATACAACGGGTATTTATTCTACAGTTCGTCATCCTTTATATTTAGGTAACTATTTTATGTGGATTGGAATAGTACTATTCACTTTTAATATTGAATTTGTTATTATAGTATCGCTTGCTTTTTGGCTTTATTATGAGCGTATAATGTTTGCCGAAGAACGGTTTCTGGAAAGAAAGTTTGGAGATTCATACATGGATTGGGCAAACCGTACACCAGCCTTCATTCCATGTATTAAGAAGTTTAAAAAGAATATTGTTCCATTTTCAATGGTAAGTGTATTACGTCGCGAATATTCGGGTGTGTTGGCTACTGTAGTAGGATTTGTATTTATCGATGATTTAAGGAGATATTTTATTGATGGAAATTTCGAACTCTATACACCATGGCATTATGCACTTATTGTGGCCATAATATTGGTTATAATCCTAAGAAGTTTGAAGCATTATACAAACATTCTTAGTGAAGAAGGTCGCTCTTAGGTTAACTAGTTTTCTTATTCGGATCACGTACTGGCGCGCATTTTTAATGCGTGCCAATAAAGTAAACTAATATTATAGAAGTGGATTTCAGGTTCATTCTCTTTGATACCTTTTTGTTAAACCTTTTTCTTCTTTTTCTTTTTCTTTTCCTTCAGGTAAGCTTTGAAAAGTGAGTCGTATTGTTCAGAAACTTCTTCGGATAATTCAAGAAATTTACTGTGTGGGATAGCAATGAGACTTTCTGCATATAATGCACCATTCATCCTACTAATTATTGAAACTTTGGCTGCACTTTCTTCATTTGGTGCTTCATAAATATCAAGAAAATCATATTGTCCAAGCAATGCAAAATGTGACAAAAATTTAACTTCCGGACAATTATGTTTTACAAGTTTATACCAGTCGTGGCTAGATTTTGAACGGTTTTTAAATTGCGATGAGGACTGAGGAGCAAGTTTCGTTAGTAAGATATAAGTTTGCATAATTCAAGGTTTTGAAGGTGAGGCATAAAGGTACAACAATCTTCATTGAAAATCAAGTATATTTTGTTTGTATATTTGGCATCAATATAAAACTATTAAGAAAATGACAAAAATAATTGTACTAGGTGCAGGGCTAGTTGGTAAACCAATAGCCCTTGATTTGGCTAACGAACTAAATTTTGAAGTGGCTGTAGCTGATGTAAACAATAAACAATTGGCTGGCATGGGTGATGAAGGGGTTCAAACTATTCAAGTTGACCTTCAAAACAAAACTGAGCTTGATAAATTAATTGAGCCTTACGATTTTGTTGTGAATGCAGTACCGGGTTTTATGGGTTTTGAATGTTTAAAAAATTGTATAGAAGCAGGTAAGGATATTGTTGATATAGCTTTTTATCCTGAAGATGTAAATGAATTATCAGAATTAGCTTTACAAAAAAATGTAAGAGTAATCTGTGATATGGGAGTAGCACCAGGTATGAGTAATCTGCTCACCGGATATGCTGCATCAAAGCTTGATAGTGTATCAACAGTAAATATTTATGTGGGTGGACTTCCTAAAATCAGAACCCAACCATGGGAATATAAAGCTGTATTTTCACCAGCTGATGTAATTGAAGAATATACACGGCCTGCACGATTAGTAAGAAATGGAAAGATTGTGACTGTTCCTCCATTAACTGAATTGGAACATCTTGAATTTGAAAATGTTGGTACTTTGGAAGCTTTTAATAGTGATGGACTGCGTTCACTTTTGTACACAATCAAGGCTGAAAATATGAGTGAGAAGACTCTTAGGTACCCTGGATATGCCGAAAAAATAAAATTACTAAGTGATAATGGATTTTTTAACCCTGAAAAAATAGAAGTAGAAGGGAAACTGGTTTCGCCACTTGAATTAACCTCTCGTTTGCTTTTCGAACAGTGGAAACTTAATAAAAATGAAGTTGATATTACGGTAATGAGAATTGAAGTTGAGGGAGTTAAGGCAGGGAAAAGTATTCGTTATAGCTATAATTTACACGATGAATTTAATGAGCAAACCGGTATTCATTCAATGGCACGAACGACTGGTTATACAGCTTCCACAGCAGTGAGGTTATTATCAGAGAATAAGTATATGGAGAAGGGAATAACAGTTGGTGAAATGATGGGAAATGATGAATCAGTTGTTAACTATATGCTTGCCGGGTTGTCAGAAAGAGGTATTAACTACAAATCAAAAAAAGAATACTTATAAACAATGCTCAAAAAAAATGATCAACATTATTCAGGCACTAGCCAAAAGCCAATAACCAATAATTAATAATCAATAACTTAAATGGCCAATAGGATAAAAAAATTTGGAGCTTTTTCCGGAGTATTTACACCTTCAATTTTAACAATACTTGGTGTAATTATGTATTTGCGCCTTGGTTGGGTTACAGGTGTAGCCGGATTGTGGGGAGCTATTGCCATTATTGTTCTTGCGCATGTAATATCAATAACTACAGGGTTAAGCATTTCATCCATTGCTACCGACAAACGAATAAAAGCAGGAGGTATTTATTATATGCTTTCTCGTTCTCTAGGTTTGCCCATGGGTGGTTCAATTGGAATTACATTATTTATAGGAACAGCATTGAGTATCGCATTATATATTGTTGGTTTTACCGACAATTTTTTGGCTATACCTTTTATTAAAGATTTATTTAATATTACAGAAATAGGATTATTTCATGTGAGAATTACAGGGTCAGTTGTGCTTATTATTCTTACTATAATTGCATTAATCAGTACCGATACTGCTATTAAAACACAATTTATAATATTAGGTGCAATTTTTTTGTCTCTGATTTCCATTGTTGTAGGAATGCTGGTTTTTAATGATGATGTTGTTACTTCAAATGCGATAATTACATCGCCAGCAAGAGAATTCTCTTTTGTTGAGGTTTTTGCAATTTTCTTCCCGGCGGTTACAGGATTTACTGCAGGAGTTGCTATGTCGGGCGACTTAAAAGATCCTAAAAAAGATATTCCCCTTGGAACTCTATTGGCAATAATTGTAGGCTTTGTTGTGTACATGGGCTTAACCTTGCTATTGTATTTTTTTGTTGATAATGAGATACTTGTTAATGATTATAATTTTTTGGTTACAATTGCTTGGATACCATTTTTGGTGATTGCCGGGATATGGGGTGCAACATTGTCATCGGCACTTGGTGGTATTCTAGGAGGGCCACGTATTCTTCAGGCTGTAGCAAAGGACAAAATTATCCCCAGGATATTGGGTAAAGGTCATGGTAAAAACAAAGAACCACGCAATGCCCTTGTTTTTACATTTTTTCTTGCTGAATTAGGTGTGCTAATTGGTGACCTTAATATAATTGCAGGTATTGTTTCAATGTTTTATCTAACAGCTTATGGATTTATAAATATTTCTTTTGCTCTTGAAAAATGGGCCAGTACCGATTTCAGGCCTTCTTTTAAGATTCCAATATGGGTGGGAGTTTTAGGCTTTGTTGCCACATTTTTTGTAATGATTCAGCTAGATGTAATCTCAATGATGGGAGCTATGGTTGTTCTTATCATTATTTATTTCATAATACGAAAAAAACAGCTACATCTTGCAATGGGCGATGTTTGGCAGAGTGTAGGTGCATCAATACTTAGAAAAACCTTAACAAAACTTGATCAGGCTAAAGTTGTTGAACGTAATTGGAGGGCAAATATTCTGTTGTTTAGTGGAGGGAAAAATAACCGACCTCATTTAATCGAATTTGCAAAATATCTTGTTGGTCAACATGGTATGATCTCTAACTTCGATTTGATATTAAATAGTTCGTCAAAAGTTTTATTTCCTAAACACAAACAAGCAATACCTGAAGACGAAATGAGTGGTGATGAAGGAGTATTTTCACGTAGGCAGGAGTGTAATAATATTTATGATGGAATTAAAAGTATAGCTGCAACTTATGGGTTTTCAGGGGTTGAACCAAATACAGTATTACTTGGTTGGGCTCGGCGAACTGATGATCCTGTAGGATTTGCCCGGCTTCTTAAATATCTATCTGATTTGGATCTTAATATTGTAATGTTGGATTACGATGAATCAAAAGGTTTTGGTGATTTTAAGCAAATTGATATTTGGTGGCGTGGAGGTTCTAACAATGGCAACTTGGTTCTTTCATTAATAAAATTTATTCGCCTTTCATACGATTGGAGAAATGTGATGGTAAGGCTAATGATTATTAGTAATGATAAGAAGAAAGAACAGAAAATAAAACGAGATGCTAAAAGAGTGCTTGATAACATGCGCATGGAGGCAGAGATCAGAATTATATATAACGAAAATAAAAAACCAATTAATCAGATAATTAAAGATGAATCTGTATCTGCTGATCTTATATTCCTTGGAATTGCTGATGTACAGGAAGGTCAAGAAATGGAATTTATGGAAAGAGCAGATTATCTTTATAAAGATCTGGGAAACATAGCGCTTGTAAAAGCTTCCTCATTCTTTAAGGAGCTTAAAATTGGGGTATAAAACTACTTTAGTTTTTAATTTATTACCTACTATCTTTTTAGTCCTTTTACCGATTCTAAATATCATATTTCAATCGTTTGCACGCAGTAAATTATTAGCTTTGTGCCATCAAAAAAAATAGCATGATAACAAGAGAACTTACTCATCCAAGAAGCATTGTTGTAGTTGGTGGATCGGATGATATTAAAAAGCCTGGTGGCAAAATATTAAAGAACATTATTGATGGAAATTTTAAAGGCGAACTGTATGTATTAAATCCTAAAGCTGAAAATGTACAGGGTATAATCAGTTATAAAGATCCTGATGAAATGCCGGATGTTGACTTGGCTATTATTGCCATTGCGGCAAAATATACGCCTGGTACTGTTGAATTTTTAACCCAAAACAAAAAAACAAAGGCATTTATAATTCTATCTGCAGGCTTTAGTGAAGAAAGTGCAGAAGGTAAAGTGCTTGAAGATAGGGTAGTAGCTGCTGTAAATAAAGTTGGGGGATCGTTAATTGGTCCAAATTGTATCGGTGTTCTTACTCCTCAGCACCATAGTGTTTTCACAAAACCAATTCCAAAATTGGTTCCCTTAGGTTGTGATTTAATTTCAGGTTCAGGAGCAACCGCTGCATTTATAATGGAAGCAGGAATACCTAAAGGGTTGCAATTTGCGAATGTGTTTTCTGTTGGAAATTCTGCTCAACTTGGTGTTGAAGAAATACTCAAGCATATGGATGAGAATTTCAATCCTGAAACAGATTCAAAGGTTAAGCTTTTGTACTTGGAAGATATTGATAAACCCCAAATGCTGTTAAAGCATGCTACATCATTAATAAAAAAAGGTTGTAGAATTGCTGCCGTAAAGGCTGGCGGGTCGGAAGCAGGAAGTAGAGCTGCATCCTCACATACGGGGGCTTTAGCTAGTCCTGATGTCGCTGTTGAGGCTCTTTTCAAAAAAGCTGGAATTGTAAGATGTTATGGTCGTGAAGACATGATTAGCATTGCATCTGTATTTATGTACCCTGAGCTGAAAGGGAAAAATATTGCAATTATTACACATGCAGGAGGTCCGGCAGTTATGCTTACCGATACTTTATCAAATGGTGGCCTGAATGTCCCTCACATAGAAGGTGCTGATGCCGATAGTTTAAAAGAGCAACTTTTTCCTGGTTCCTCCGTGGCAAATCCAATAGATTTTTTAGCCACAGGATCTGCAGAACAATTGGGTATTATTATTGATTATGTGGATAATAAGTTTGATAATATTGATGCCATGGTAGTTATATTCGGAACACCCGGATTATTTGATATTTATGATGTTTACGAACTTCTGGCACATAAAATTTCTACTTCTAAGAAACCCATTTTTCCTGTTCTTCCTTCTGTGTTAACGGCTAAGGATGAAGTTGCTGCATTTGTTGATGGTGGTGGAGTTTATTTCCCCGATGAAGTTAATCTTGGTAATGCTTTAGTAAGAATAAATAATACAGCTAAACCTGCTATTGGTTCAAAAACAAAGGTCAATATCGATACTAATAAAATTAGAGAGATTATTGAAAATTCAGATGATGGTTATTTAGAACCTGAATCTGTACAGGAATTACTTGATGCTGCTGGAATTCATAGAGCATTAGAAATTGTTGTGGTTTCAATAAATGATTTAGAGTTAGCTGCCAGTAAAGTTGGTTTTCCATTAGTTATGAAGGTTGTTGGACCTGTTCATAAATCAGATGTTGGAGGTGTAAGCTTAAATATAAGTGATATGCCAACTGTAGTTTCTGAAATGGGACGTATGATGGATATAGTTGATGCTACAGGAGTTTTATTACAGCCCATGCTGTCTGGGACTGAGATTTTTGCTGGCGTTAATAAAGAGGATAAATTTGGACATATGCTGCTTTTTGGGCTTGGAGGAATATTTATTGAAGTACTTAAGGATGTTCGAGCCGTACTAGCACCTGTGAATAAAGATGAAGTGCTGGCTGAGATTAAAAAACTCAGAAGCTATAAAATAATTGAGGGTGTAAGAGGAATGGATGCTGTTAATGAAGATAAGTTTGCTGATGTAGTTGTTCGGCTATCGGCTTTAGTAAAGGATGCACCCGAGATTGTGGAGATGGATTTGAACCCACTACTTGGTAATAAAAAAAATATAGTAGCTGTTGATGCAAGGATAAGAATAAAAAAATAAATACAGACCTTCCAGAGTCTAAAAGACCTGGAAGAGTCTATATTAATAAAAACCAATACTTACTAAAATTGATAAGCTCAAAACCCAAACCACAAAACTAATTGAAAACCAGAAAGCAAGATATAATCTTTTCCATTGGAGTAATTCTCCTGTTCTTACCGTTTATTTTAAGTAATGATGTATTTGATTTTTATTTTCAGTTTAATCATGATCATATCTTAATTACTTCTTTTATAAAGTTTGCAATACTTGCTACAATGGGTGAGCTTATTGGTTTAAGAATAAGAACAGGAAGTTATTATGTAGATGGGTTTGGAGTTCTTCCACGAATGCTGGTGTGGGGTTTCCTGGGAATTACCATTTATATGGCTATGGTTATATCTGCATCGGGTACACCTAAACTTCTAGAAAACTTAGGGGTTTCTAATGCTCAACATGCAATTTTGCAATCATTTACACTAAAGAAGCTATTTGTTGCATTTTGCATAAGTCTTGCCTTAAATGTAGTTTATGCACCAGTAATGATGACATTACATAAAATTACTGATATGCATATATTAGCAACCGGTGGAACACTTAAAGGTTTTTTTACCTCCATAAATTTTGGAAAATTATTTGTAGATTTGGACTGGAATATTCAATGGAATTTTGTGTTTAAAAAAACAATTCCATTTTTTTGGATTCCTGCACATACAATAACGTTCTTGCTTCCTGCTGATTTTAGAATATTATTTGCGGCAATACTTGGTGTAGCTTTAGGAATAATACTTGCTATTGCTGATTTAATGGGCAGTGATGAGAAAATAAATCGAAAAAAAAATAAAATTGAGTTAATAAATAAATAGTAATGAGAAAAACACCTATACATTTTGACATCGTAAAAGAAAAAATAAAATTAAGCGGTCTAAAATCTGTTGGTAAGGCATCCATACGTGAAATAAAAAAACTTATTGATGAAATAGAAAAAGCAACAGGTGAAAAGTTTATCAGAATGGAAATGGGAATTCCAGGATTACCACCTGTTGAAGTTGGTGTACAAGGGCAAATTGAAGCCCTTAAGAAAGGAGTCGCTGCTAAATACCCTGATATTCATGGTATTCAGGAGCTAAAGGCAGAGATTTCAAGATTTGTAAAACTCTTTATGAATATTGATGTTAGGGAAGAAGGATGTCTTCCAACTGTTGGTTCTATGCAGGGTAGCTTTGCTTCATTTTTAATGCTGAGCAGATTGCACCAGGGCCGAGACACTACTTTATTTATTGATCCCGGCTTTCCTGTGCATAAAATGCAGCATAGAGTACTTGATTTAAAATTTGAAAGCTTTGATGTTTACAACTATCGTGGTGAAAAGCTTAGAGAGAAATTGGAAGAATATTTTGAGTCAGGAAAGATTCATTCAGTGCTTTATTCCAATCCGAATAATCCATCATGGATTTGTTTTACTGAAGATGAGCTGAAAGTAATTGGTGAGTTGGCAACAAAATATGATGTTGTTATTATGGAAGACCTAGCTTATTTTGGAATGGATTTCCGTAAGGATTATTCGAAACCGGGTGTTGCGCCATATCAGCCTACAGTAGCCAGATATACAGACAATTACATATTATTTATATCCAGTTCAAAAGTATTTAGTTATGCAGGTGAACGTATTGGTATGATGATTATATCAAATAATTTATTTAAAAGTCGATTTGAGAATTTGCTTGAGTATTATCCATCTGATGAGTTTGGTTATGCAATGGTGTTTGGTACTCTTTATCCTTTAAGCTCAGGAACATCCCATTCAGCACAATATGCTTTAACCGCTATGCTTAAGGCAGCAAACAACGGGCAACTAAATTTTGTTGAAGGTGTAGCAGACTATGGTGTAAAAGCCAAAATCATGAAAAAACTTTTTACAGATAATGGATTTGAAATAGTGTATGATACTGATATTGATGAGCCCATTGCTGATGGTTTTTATTTCACATTCTCATACCCGGGAATGAGTTCCGAAGAATTACTTGATGAATTAATTTATTATGGAATAAGTGCTATTTCGTTGCTTATCACAGGAAGCGAACGGAGTGAGGGAATTAGAGCCTGTACCTCATTGGTTCAGCATGATCAGTTTGTGGATTTGGAGTCGAGATTAATCAGGTTTCATGAAGATCATCCTATTGACTAGTTATTTTCAAAAGTTAGCTACCATTTTGAGATTTGCATATCTCAAGAAAACTATTATATTGACTACAAAGTTTATTAATTGACAGGAAATAATTTTTATGATTCAAACAAAAGTATTTAATACAACGAACAAACCTAGTTTAAGAGAAAAAGAAAATTTGATTGACTTCTTATTTGACAATTTGCAAGAATATGGAGATCCAAAATCTGATATCGAAAAAGCCGTTAGTTATGCATTAAAAGAAACTACTTCGTTCGGAGGCTTTATTCTGGTGTCCTATTTAGAAAAAGAAATATCTGGCGTAGTTGTAGTGAACCAAACAGGAATGAAAGATTATATTCCAGAAAACATTTTGGTTTATATTGCGACAGATAAAAATCACAGGGGAAAAGGGATAGGAAAAGAATTGATGCTAAAAACTATTGATATAGCAACTGGTAATATTGCTTTGCATGTTGAGCCTGAAAATCCAGCAAAATATCTTTATGAAAAAGTTGGCTTTAGCAGTAAGTATTTAGAAATGCGTTTAACAAAACCCTCAAATAATTAAATCGCCCTAAACTCATATTATGAAGTAGTATAGATACATCCTAATAAGTCTATCTACTTCTTAAGTTTCAGAATATGCATTACATAGATATCTTAGTTTTCATCACTTATTTTGCTTTAATGCTTGGAATAGGTATCTACTTTTTCAGGAAAAATAAAAACATTGAAGATTACTATGTAGGAGGACGATCATTAGGAAGTTGGCACATTGGATTATCTGTTGTGGCTACAGATGTGGGCGGTGGGTTTTCTATAGGCCTTGGAGGATTAGGTTTTACTATTGGACTCGCGGGATCATGGATGCTCTTTACGGGTTTAATCGGTGCCTGGCTGAGTGCTGTCGTTTTAATTCCAATCGTTAGCAAGCTTTCTGGAAAACATAAATTCTTTACTTTCCCTCAAATATTCGAGCATTTTTACAACGGCAAAGTCGCACTGATAGCAGGAATAATTTCAGCCATCGGTTATATTGGGTTTACAAGTTCACAGTTATTGGCTGGTGCAAAGTTGGCATCCGCCACATTTGTGGAAATTGATTTTTTAACTGCACTTATAATTATGGGTGTAATCGCTGTAGTATATACAGGAATTGGAGGCATGAAAGCCGTCATATACACAGATACCATACAATGGATTATTCTGATGTCAGGTCTTGTATTTATCGGGATTCCTATTTCATATTACGCCATTGGTGGCATCGATACTATAAAAGCAACTTTGGGACCCGAATTCCTTTCTTTAGGTAATATTTATTGGCAACAATTGGTTAACTGGGGAATTACCATCATTCCAATATGGTTTGTAGGTATGACTTTATACCAGCGTATTTATGCCGCTAAAAGTGTGAAACAGGCGGAAAAAGCCTGGTTTATTGCAGGTTTATTTGAATGGCCATTGATGGCCTTTATGGGTGTTACACTAGGATTATTCTCGAGAGTAGCTTTTGAAAATGGCATGTTTGCAGATATCGGTTATTCGTTGAGTGAAGGGATGGATCCTGAAATGGGATTACCGGTTTTATTAAATACAGTATTGCCTGTAGGACTTATGGGACTGATGCTTTCGGCATATTTTTCAGCAGTCCTTTCTACCGCAGACAGTTGCCTGATGGCAGCCTCAGGAAATGTGCAAACTGATTTATTAAGCAAGTTTTTCAAATTTAAACAAGATCATAAATCACAATTATTAACATCACAAATTGTTACGCTAAGTATTGGGGTATTAGCACTCGTGTTGGCTTCCTTTATGACCAACGTTCTTGAATTAATGCTCTATTCCTACGCCTTTATGGTTTCCGGATTATTTATTCCTATTTTAGTGGCTTTGTATGGAAAAAGGCCCAATTCTTTGGCTGCCATACTATCAATGATAATAGGAGGAACAACAACCGTAGCTTTGATTATTTCAAATCTCGATTTACCCTTCGGCCTTGATGCAAATATATTTGGGATTTCGGCTTCAGCATTTATTTATTTTTTAGTAACTTTAATCTCAAAAAAAGTAAATAAATGACAGCAAATATTATTGAGTTGAGGCATGAACTTCATAAACATCCTGAAGTTTCAAATAATGAATACAAAACTTCAGAGAGGATTGTAAATTTCATGAAGCCTTTGATGCCAGATGAAATTATTAATCTGGGTAAAACAGGGAAGGCCTTTGTTTTTAAAGGTAAAGAAGCCGGGAAAACGATTGTATTCAGAGCCGAATTGGATGCTCTGCCTATATTGGAAAAAAATTCACTTGCCTATTTGTCAGTTAATCCAAATGTATCACATATGTGTGGACACGATGGACACATGGCTATTTTAGCTGGCTTAGCGCAGAAGATTGCTAAAGAATCATTTCAATACGGAAAAGTAGTTTTTCTATTTCAACCAGCAGAAGAAGTTGAACAAGGAGCTTTAGATGTAGTTAATGATCCTGCATTTAAAACTATAAATCCCGATTATATTTTTGCTCTACACAATATTCCAGGGGTTAAAAAACACAATATTGTAGTGAAAAATGGAAGTTTTTCTGCTGCCTCAAAAGGAATGACTATTAGACTTTTAGGTAAAACTGCTCATGCAGCCGAGCCTGAAAACGGAATCAGTCCTGCAGATTCTATTTCGCAGATTATTTCGCAACTTCATAAACTAAGAGACGATAAAAGTCTTTTTAAAGATTTGATCCTAATTACTATTATTCACATACAAATGGGCGAAATTTCTTTTGGAACATCACCCGGATATGCTGAAATAAGAGTTACCCTGCGTTCTTTTGAGAATGAAGATATGGATGTGTTAATTACTAATTCGGAAAAAATAATAAATGAAATATCAAAGGCAGAAAATTTAGAATACGAAATTTCATATTCAGAAATTTTTCCTGCAAGTGTGAATAACCAAGAATGTTTTAGGTTTGTAGAACAGGCAGCTAAACAAAATAATTATAAGTTAGATTATATTGAAAAACCTTTTAGTTGGTCAGAAGACTTTGGGTATTTTGCTCAAGAATATAAGACTGCTTTGTTTGGTTTAGGCTCAGGTGTTTCTCAACCGCCACTGCACAATCCTGATTATGATTTTCCGGATGAAATAATTGAAACTGGGATAAACATGTTTTATACTATTTACAAAATAATTAATAAATAATATGACTGAAAGTTCTTTAATAACTTTAAATGAAAAATCTGTTCAGAATAACCTGGCTTTTCTGAAAAAGAAAATGGGCAAGAATGTTATATTATCTGCAGTAGTTAAAGCAAATGCTTATGGGCATGGTATCGAACAAATTGTTCCTCTTTTTGAAAAGTATGGAATAAGACACTATTCTGTTTTTAGTTATAGTGAAGCGATTAGGGTATATAATAGCCTTTCTGAAAGTTGTACAATAATGATAATGGGCTGGATTTCTGATAAAGAAATAATTGCTGCAATTGAAAAAAATATAGAATTTTATATTTTTAATACAGAACGACTAAGGGTAGCAATTGAATGTGCCAAACAGTTAAACAAAAAAGTATGTATTCACCTCGAAGCCGAAACTGGTATGAATCGTACGGGTCTGAATGACGAGGAGTTAACTTAGGCCATTAATATAATTAAAGAAAATGAGCAATATGTTAATCTAGCTGGGTTTTGCACTCACTTGGCAGGAGCAGAAAGCATTTCAAATCATTCAAGAATACAAAAACAATTAAAGAAATATCATAAAATGCTATCTGTTCTGGAAACAAACGACATAAAACCAAAATATAAACATGTTGCAAATTCTGCTGCCTCATTTGTCTATCCTAAAGCGCGAATGGACATGGTGAGAATAGGTATAATGCTTTATGGATTTTGGTCAAGTAGCGAAGTTTTTATTCAGTACATTAACAATAAAAAAAACAAGATTGACCCATTAAATCGTATCTTGGGCTGGGAAAGTCAAATTATGTCTATTAAAGAGGTTAAGACTGGGGAATTTATAGGTTATGGTATTTCGTATTTGGCACAAACAGATATGAAAACAGCACTCATACCAATTGGTTACTCTTCGGGTTATAATCGTTCATTAAGTAATAAAGGAAGAGTACTTATTAGTGGGCAACGTTGCAGTGTAATAGGGGTGGTAAACATGAATATGATTATTGCTGGTATTACCAATATACCCAATGTAAAACTTGGTGATCAGGTTGTGATAATTGGTAAACAAGACCGTTTAGAAATCAAAGTAACTGCTTTTAGCGATATAAGTAATGAACTTAATTATGAAGTATTAGCACATTTATCAGGATTAATAAAACGAACTATTATTAAAAAAATATAATTATGGCTTTTGTAACACTAGATATAAAGAAACTAAAATCTAATTTTGAATACCTCAACGTCCTCTTTAAAAAAAACGGGATTGAATGGGCTATTGTATCCAAAATGTTAAGTGGTAATAAAACGTTTTTAACCGAACTACTTAAATTTGATATTAGCCAAATATGTGACTCTCGTGTGTCCAATTTGAAGGAAATTAAATCAATTAATCCAAAAATTGAAACCATATACATTAAACCACCTGCAAAACGTTCAATATCGAGTATTGTTAAATATGCAGATATTAGTATGAATACGGAGTTTGAAACGATTAAGTTTTTAGCCAAAGAAGCTAAAAAGCAAAATAAGGTTCATAAAATTATAATAATGATTGAGCTTGGTGAACTTCGGGAAGGTGTATTAGGTGAGGATTTTATCGCGTTTTATGAACGTGTTTTTAAATTGGAAAACATTAAAGTAGTTGGAATTGGGACTAACCTTTCTTGTTTGTATGGAGTTTTGCCGAATCACGATAAATTAATTCAGCTTAGTTTATACGAACAATTAATTGAAGCAAAATTTAACAAGCTAATTCCTTATGTTTCAGGCGGTTCATCGGTAACAATACCTTTGATCTTTCAAAATCTACTACCAAAAGGAATTAATCATTTTCGAGTAGGTGAAACCTTATTTCTTGGAACAGATGTTTATAATAATACAAAATTTAAAAAAATGCACTCTGGTGTATTTAATTTGTATTCTGAAATAATAGAATTAATCGAAAAACCACTTGTTCCAATGGGTGAATTGGGAACAAATGTTGAAGGAGAAAGTTATCAAATTGACCAATCTAATATTGGCGAAACTTCATATAGAGCAATTATTGATCTGGGTCTACTAGACGTAGAAACTGAGCGTATGGAATTGATTGACAAAAGCTTGAAAATAGCAGGTGCAAGTTCAGATATGATCGTTATTGATCTCGACAAAAACAAAAAGAAATATAAAGTTGGAGATTTAATTGAGTTCAAGCTTGATTATATGGGGGTTATTAGAATAATGAATTCAAAATATATTGAAAAAAAGATAAAAAACGGAAGCTAACAGCAAGCCAGAAGCAATATCTTTCGCTGACGCTCAGCCATATGCTTTTGCAATTGCTTTAACTTTCAATTAACCTAATTATCCAATCGACATGTTAATGTCATACAAATCCTTGCGAGGTCTCGATCCTATGTTCACTCCGTCTACAAAAGCTTCAACACATTCAAGGATTTCGTGATGGTAGCCTCCTTCCAATACTCCAAAAATATTGGTAAATGCCCTTCGAAGCCTTAAGCCACATTCGTAATAACCCTTTTTTGTAAATTTTAAGGCTAGTAAGCGGTCTTTCTCATAAGCATCAAATCCAGCACTTATCCCAACAACATCAGGATTAAATTTTTTCGCGGCAGTAATTACTTTATTTATTACATCATAAAATTCCATATCACCACTACCTGCAATTAAGGGTATATTTAAAGTGTACCCTTTACCTATGCCTGAGCCGGTTTCTTCAGGAAACCCCGTATATGGATAAGCCCACATTTGATGTACAGAGCAATATAGAACTTTGTCACTTTCGTAGAAAATATTTTGTGTGCCATCGCCATGATGTCCGTCAAAATCAAATATAAAGACTTTTTTTCCATCATTAACAAGCTTTTGAGCTGCAATGGCTATGTTGTTAAAAAAGCAAAATCCTGCTGCACGGTCTTTTCCTGCATGGTGGCCAGAAGGGCGAACAACAGCAAAATCACCTTGCTCACTTGCTTTAATAGTAAGACCGATGGCTGAAATTGCGGCTTCATAACTTGATGGTGTTAACTCAACTTCTGCTACAGTTTCTTTATTCATGCATGCATCATGAATAAATTTCTTGTGATTTTTGGTGTGTACAAGAGATATATATTCTTCGCCGTTAGCTTCAGTATTCTTATACTTTCCTGGAAATTGTTCGATACGGTAAGACCCTTCTGCTTCACTATTATGGTTGTGGTTCAAAAATTTACTGTTGAATAGTATATTCATGTGTCAAACTATTTTTTTAATCATTCATTCATTCATTCACTCATTTACCCATTTACTCATTCACTCCCACAGAGTATCCAACAAATTTACAGCAAATTCAGATTCCTCTGGCATATTTTCACAGTGTTTGTTTGATGGAATCGGTTCAAGTAGTTCTTTCTTTTGTTCTTTGCTAAAATAGCTTGCGAAATCAAGTTTTTTAATTCTTTTTTCTGAATCTGATTCCTTATTTATAATTAACTGGTGTGTTAATACTATTGCCATTGTATCAATAGGTTCAGTCATTTTGTCTTCAATAATGAGCAAATTTTGTGGCACTTCGCCATTTTTGAATTTTACATTAATAACAGGCGATTGTCCTAATATATGACCTGCATCAAGTTGTAAACTTAGTTGATGAATTGTAAATAAAGATGTGGAAGCATTTCTGTCAATTAAATCCTGAAATGGTCTTGGTCCTGCACCCAGGTGATGTAGTAGGTCGGCAGGATGATAATTGTAAATACCATATTCGGGAAAATTTATAAAGGGTTCATCAATGATCTGTCCAAATACATAAACCTGAATGGCATCAGGGCTCCACTGATGAAGCAATTTTCTGGCGTAATCTGTTTTAACAGAACCGGTATAACATGGTATTCCGGCATTAAGAGCAGTCTCTACTACAGCATCTTCAATTTCAAACTTTTCATTATCAGAAAATAACCGCCATATCCTTCGCTTCATTGAAATTCTTGCATGTGGGCTTAATGGGTCATCAGTAATTAATCCAATAATATTGAGTTTGTTAGGATATTTTTCTTCAAAAGTAATTAGTGTTTTTAATAATAATAAACCAGTTCTGTAACTTGCCATTATTAGCAATTTAAGACCCTCCTTATTTTTATTGGGGCTTTCATTCTTTCCGGGAATAATTAGCTGACCCCAGTCAGAATCACCTGGATTATTAATAATCTTTCTTTTTTTATTATGATTTAACAATACCTTGTCAAAATTTGTTTCAAGATTTTCATCCATTACATTTATTGTTAATTTTGGTATCTCCAAAAATAATCAAAAACTGTTATGACTTTTGCCGAAAGGGTTATAAATTATTATAGTAACCTACAAATTGATGAAAAATTACCGGATGGTATAAAAGTGCTGAACCCATATATAAATGATAGTGTTATGGATATTTGTACGCATTTCTACAACAAATATTATGATGATAGTAAAGGTAGAATATTAATAGTAGGGATAAACCCGGGAAGGTTTGGAGCAGGAATAACAGGTATCCCTTTTACTGATCCTGTGATGCTGGAGAATGAATGTGGTATAAAGAATGATTTTGATAAGCGAGGTGAGATATCTTCTGAATTTATTTATAAACTGATAAATTCAATGGGAGGTCCAACTCCTTTTTATAAGCACTTTTATATAGGTTCGGTTAGTCCGCTAGGTTTTGTTAAAGAGGGAAAAAACTTTAACTACTACGATTCAAAGGAACTTATGAAGTCGGTAAAACCGTTTATCGTTTCAAATTTGGTAAAACAAATTGGACTGGGTATTAATTCACGCAAGTGTTATTGCTTAGGACAAGGCAAAAATTATGAATATTTGAAGATGCTAAACCTTGAGTTAAAGCTCTTTGACGAAATAATTCCATTACCACATCCCAGGTGGGTTATGCAATACAGGCGTAAGAAACTTGATGAAATTATTTTGGATGTTGTTGGTAAGTTAATTATGTAATAGTTGATGCAATAGTCTGATATAAATTATTTTTTATTCTTGTTCAATTATTTTTTTTTGATATTATATTTATATCGGATATAAATAAGGCAAAAGAGAATAACTTTCTTGGCAAAAGCAATAAAAAATGCTGTTAAAATTGTATTTTCGTGGATCAATTTTATTATAAAATATAAAACAATATGGCAAAAGTCAGAGGTGCAATAGTTGTTGATGTTGAAGGCTGTAAAGGATGCGGAGTTTGTGTTCCTGCATGCCCTACCGATGTTATACAATTATCAAAGGAAGTAAATGGTAAAGGTTACCATTTTGCGTATATGGAAAATCCCGATGTTTGTACAGGTTGTACAAATTGTGCTGTAGTTTGTCCTGATGGCGTTATTACTGTTTATCGGGTAAAAGTGTAAGAATAAGCATTCAAAAAACTAAAAAATGGGTGAATTAAGACTAATGAAGGGTAATGAGGCATTGGCAGAGGCTGCGATTCGCGCCGGATGCGATGGCTATTTCGGATACCCCATAACACCTCAATCAGAGGTTATAGAATATCTCATGGCCGAAAAGCCTTTTGAAAGGACAGGCATGGTAGTGCTTCAGGCTGAGAGTGAAGTTGCTGCAATAAATATGTTATATGGTGGCGGCGGAACCGGCAAAAAAGTAATGACAACATCGTCAAGCCCGGGAATAAGCTTAATGCAGGAAGGTCTTTCGTATATGGCCGGAGCTGAAATTCCTTGTGTTGTTGCAAATGTTGTTCGCGGTGGTCCTGGATTAGGTGATATACAACCTGCTCAGTCTGATTATTTTCAATCTGTAAAAGGTGGTGGACATGGTGATTATCGTCTACCTGTATTAGCACCAGCTTCAGTTCAGGAAATGTCGGATTTCGTTCCAATATCTTTTGATCTTGCCTTTAAATATCGCACACCTGTACTTATTGTATCTGATGGACTTATTGGTCAGATGATGGAGAAGGTTGAGCTTTTTGATCAAATGCCAAGGATGAGCACTGAAGAAATTAATGAGAAATATCCTTGGGCTACAAATGGTAAGCCAGTAGGCCAGGAGCGTAGAATTCTTACTTCCTTGGATCTCGATCCACACAAACTCGAAAAACATAATCATCATCTCCAGGATAAGTATCGGAATATAGAAGCTGATGAAGTGAAATATGAGCTAATCAATTGCGATGATGCTGATTATATAATTATTGCTTATGGGTCTAGTTCACGTATAAGCCAAAAAGCAGTTCAGCTTGCCCGTGAAGAAGGTATCAAAGTAGGTATATTGAGACCAATAACATTATGGCCTTTTCCTAAAAAACCAATTGATGAATTAGTTAAAAGGGGCGTTAAAGGATTTTTATCTGTTGAAATGAGTGCCGGACAAATGGTTGAAGATGTTAGATTAGCTGTATATGAAAGAACTAAGGTTGAACATTTTGGTCGTTATGGTGGTGTTATTCATTCACCTGAGGAAGTGTTAGAAGCTCTTAAAACAAAAATTATAGGAGGTTAAATTATGTCGGAAATTAGTATACAAGATATTATTAAACCTGAGAATCAGGTTTATGCGAAGACCAAATTGATGACTGACAAGGCTCTTAGTTATTGTCCGGGCTGTGGTCATGGAACTACTCACAGGTTGGTAATGGAGGTTATTGAGGAGCTTGGTAAAGAAAATGAAACTATTGGGGTAGCTCCGGTAGGATGTTCGGTACTGGCATATGAGTTTATGAATGTTGATATGCAGGAAGCAGCTCATGGCAGAGCACCTGCGCTAGCAACTGCTATTAAAAGATTATGGCCCGAAAAAGTAGTATTTACATACCAGGGTGATGGTGATCTTGCTGCGATAGGTACAGGAGAAACAATACATGCATGTAACAGAGGTGAGCAGATTGTTATCGTTTTTATTAATAATGGTATTTATGGTATGACAGGTGGACAAATGGCTCCAACTACTCTTCCAGGAATGAAAACTGCAACATCACCTTATGGAAGAGAAGTGAAAACTATGGGTAACCCCCTGAAAATAACAGAATTAGTAGGTCAACTTCCGGGTACTTACTATGTTACACGCCAGTCGGTTCATACTCCTTCGGCAGTTCGTAAAGCAAAGCGAGCTATTAAAAAAGCCTTCCAAAACCAACTTGATGGTAAACCGGGATTGTCATTTGTTGAGGTTGTATCTAATTGTAACTCAGGCTGGAAAATGGAACCTGTTCAGTCAAATATCTGGATGGAAGAAAATATGTTCCCATTTTATCCAATAGGTGATATTAAAGTGGATGGTAAATTGATTGAGAAGTAAGCAACAACTAAATTACACGAAAATGACTGAAGAAATTATTATAGCAGGATTTGGCGGACAAGGTGTTCTGTCGATGGGAAAAATTCTTGCCTACTCAGGAATAATGCAAGATCAGGAAGTAAGCTGGTTTCCTGCTTATGGTCCTGAAATGCGTGGTGGTACTGCAAATGTTACAGTAATTATTAGCGACGAGCGTATTAGTTCGCCTACACTTACGGCTTATGATACAGCAATTATACTGAATCAGCAATCGATGGATAAATTTGAAGACTCTGTAAAACCGGGTGGTGTGTTAATTTATGATCCCAATGGGATTTCAAAACATCCCACACGTAAGGACATCAGTATTTATAAAATTGAAGGTTCAAAAGTTGCTGCTGAAATGGGTAACACTAAAATATTTAACATGGTTGTACTTGGCGGATACCTTAAAGTTAAACCTATTGTTAAACTTGAAAATGTTATCAAGGGATTGAAAAAATCACTTCACGAAAGATATCATAAACTTATACCTCTTAATGAAGATGCTATTAATATGGGAATAAAAAATATTATTGGTATCGAATAAAGATTATTCTAAATTTTAAGAATACACCTTTCAAAAAATTAAATTAAAAAAAGCTCTACCCTAATGGTGGAGCTTTTTTTATAAACCTAATAAAATAGATTTCGTCTGTGATTTTATTATGATCTGGTTTATTCAAACAAACTTTCTGCAAATTCATCAGCCCAATTTACCATTATTTCAATTTCACTTTCGCTTAGAGCATCGTCTCTATGTATAATAGTGTAGATTTTCATTGGCATCTCGCCTTCAGCAATCAAATCTGATATACCGTCAAGAGCGCCGGCTTTTTCGGTTTTTTTATAGCTTTCCCAATCAGAAAAGTTAAGCTCTTCTCTACCAACTTTTGTGTCACGACTTACTAAAAATGAAATAGGGGCAAAGTAGCTATACCATGGATAATAGGTTTCGTTTGAATGGCAATCGTAACAGGAAGCTCTGAGAATTTGCGCAATATCCTCCGAAATATCAGGATTATTTGTTAATAAGTCGTTAGGGTTGTCGCTTGAGATTTCAGGTAAGTTTGCCGGAATAAATTGAATTATTATTAATATGGCAACAATTATGTAAATTACTTTCTTCATAACAATCTAGTTAAAGTTATAGAGTTTTTTTTCTAGAATTACACAATTATGTAATTATCCAATTACATAATTGTATAATTAATAAATTATTCTCCGCTTAATTCTTTAGTTAGCCCATCAGCCCATGATGTTAGCTTGTCAGTTTCTTCCTGAGATAATGCATTTTCAGGATATTTCTTTAAGAATTTTTCCGGAGGCATATTGCCTTTTTTTACAACTTTGCTGATCTTCATTAATTTACCAACCTGTTTGCTAACCTTAAGGTCGGCTAGCTTATCAAAATTTAGTTTCATCTTTCCTTTAGTAGAGCTGCTTTCAGAATTGTGACACCCATAACATGAATTATCAATAATATTCTGTACATCAGTAGGTATCACAAATGTATTTTCACCACCCGATTTTGGTGCTATTGGTATATTCTCACTACCTGTAAAGGATAGAATTGAAAAGCTAAATGCTGAGATAGCAAAAACTAGAATAAGATTTTTCATTGTTTTTTAATTTAATTGTGATTAATTTGCGACTTCAAAAATAACAAATTATTTAAACTAATTCCAAATAGTAATTGTGAAAATTGATATTTCCAATTTATTAAATCAAAAAGTAGAACAGTACAATAAACCTTATTTTATTGAAAGCGATCCTATTAGCATCCCTCATATGTTCTCAAAAAAAGAAGACATCGAAATAAGCGGTTTCCTTACTTCGGTATTTTCATGGGGAAGAAGAGCAGCAATAATAAATAGTGCAAGACAATTAATGGAGTTAATGGATAATTCACCATACGAATTCTTGATAAATTCAAGTAACAGTGACTTTAGGCGGTTTTCTAACTTTGTTTATCGTACATTTAATTCAGATGATTGCCTGTTTTTGGTAACAGCGTTACAGGATATTTATAAGCGTGGCGATAGCCTCGAATCAATTGCAAACAGGGCTTATCAGGAAAATGCTGATATGTTTAGTGTTATAGTAGCTTTACGTAAGGAGATATTACAAACTCCTCATTTAAAGCGATCGGAGAAGCATTTGGCAAATCCACAATCAGGATCTGCTGCAAAAAGAATAAATATGTATTTAAGGTGGATGATACGCGATGATAATGCTGGTGTTGATTTTGGCATTTGGAAGAATATTCCAAAATCTGTGCTAATGTGCCCCCTTGATGTACACTCAGGTAATGTAGCTCGAAGTTTGGGTTTGCTTTCGCGTAAGCAAAATGATTGGAAAGCAGTTGAGGAGATTACAACACAATTGCGTACTTTTGATTCAAATGATCCGGTAAAGTATGATTTTGCCCTTTTTGGAATGGGGGTTTTTGAAGGAGTTTCTTGATTTAACTAAATATTTCCTTTGTTATGAATAACGTTAATTTTAAAACACGCATTCACGATATTATCTTTAAAACTGATACTAAAGCAGGTAAATTATTTGATATTCTGCTTCTTTTAACAATTTCTTTCTCAGTAGTAATTGTAATGTTAAATAGTGTCACTTCGTTACACGAAAAATATGGTGAGCTTTTTTTGTCAATTGAATGGATAATTACCATAATATTTACAATAGAATATTTCTTACGGATTTATACTGAAAAGAAACCACTTAAATATATCTACAGTTTTTACGGGATTATAGATCTTCTCTCCATATTACCCACCTATATTAGTATATTCTTTACAGGTACTCATTTTTTGATTGTTATCAGAATGCTTAGGTTAATGAGAATTTTTAGGATATTTAAGCTTGCAAGGTATGTTAATGCATCAAATGTATTATTAACTGCCTTTATTAATAGCCGAAGAAAGATATTGGTTTTTATGGAAATTGTACTTATAATGGTTGTTATTACAGGTTCACTAATGTATTTAGTGGAGGGTCCGGAAACGGGATTTTCTAGTATTCCAAAATCTATATATTGGTCAATTGTAACTATTACTACGGTTGGTTATGGCGATATTGCACCTCAGACAGTACTGGGTCAAACCATAGCTTCTATACTAATGCTGGTTGGCTATTCAATTATTGCAGTTCCTACAAGTATTCTGGGAGGTGAATTAATTAAAGCAAAAACATTTAAAGTAAAACAAGTTTGTCCTAATTGTAAATATGCTTATCATGATGAAGATGCTAAGAACTGTAAAATGTGCGGTGAGAAGCTTTAGTGTTAATATTCACTGATAAAAAAAGAAGCAATTAGTTATCCCCAAAGCATCTATTTCTATATTTTTATTACTTTTGTGGTTACATATTTTAAAACAAAATAATTATTAAAATGAAAAATTTAGTATTAATATTTGCATTGGTGTTTTCTGTTGTAGCCGGCAATGCACAAAATGATAAAAAAGTTAATGGACCTGAAATTTCTTTTTTGAAAACCACACATGATTATGGTTCAATTTATTTAAATGGTGATGGAACATATAATTTTGAGTTCACTAATACAGGTAACGAACCTTTAATACTATCAAAACCACGTTCATCTTGTGGTTGTACAGTTCCTCAATGGCCAAAAGAACCAATTCTTCCAGGTGAAACCAATAAAATAAAGGTAACTTATAATACGCGTAAGGCAGGTTCATTTAACAAAACTGTTACTATATACTCTAATTCAAAAAATAAATCAACTATACTTCTTCGAATTAAAGGTAAAGTAGAAACAAAACCTGCAGAAGCTCTTCCTGAAAAGGATAATAGTGCCGGTGCTACTCCAATAAACAAATAATAATTGTTTTTTATTTAAATTTAACCATATAACCATGCCAAAAATATCTCAAAAGGGGCTGTTAATGCCCGAGTCACCAATACGTAAATTAGTGCCTTTTGCTGATGTAGCTAAAAAAAAGGGTGTTTATGTTCACCATCTTAATATTGGACAACCTGATATCGAAACGCCTGAAGTTGCACTAAATGCTATTCATAATTATGGAAACAAGGTTATTGCATATAGTCATTCAGCAGGAGTGTTTTCGTTAAGAGAAAAGCTTGTTGAATATTATGAAACAGTAAATATTAATGTAACTGCTGATGAGATTATTGTTGGGGCTGGTGCATCCGAAGCATTATTATTTGCTTTTCAGTCGATAATGGATCCTGGCGATGAGGTTATAATACCAGAACCTTTTTATGCAAATTATAATGGATTTGCAACTAATGCAGGTATAAAGATAGTTCCTATATTTTCTTCAATTGAAACCGGGTTTGCTCTACCACCAATTGAAGAATTTGAAAAGAATATCACTTCAAAAACTAAAGCAATTCTGGTTTGTAATCCTAATAATCCAACCGGCTACCTTTATTCAAAAGAAGAGCTGGAAATATTAAGGGATATCGCTAAAAAACATGATTTGTATCTAATTGCTGATGAGGTTTATCGCGAATTTACTTATGATGGTAAACAGCATTTTTCATGTATGCACCTTAAAGGAATTGAAAATAATGTAATTCTTATAGATTCAGTTTCGAAACGTTATAGTGCTTGTGGAGTTCGTATTGGATGGCTGATTTCAAAAAATAAAGAACTTATGGCTACTGCTATGAAGTTTGCCCAGGCACGATTAAGCCCTCCATCTCTGGGTCAGGTGGCAGCAGAAGCAGCTATTGATACTCCTGATGAATACTTTGATAGAGTAATGGATGAATATATTGCTCGTAGAAACACTATCGTTAAAGGTATTAACAACATTAAAGATGCATATTGCCCTAATCCTGAAGGTGCTTTTTATGTAGTTGCTAAACTTCCAATCGATGATTCTGACAGGTTTTGCCGGTGGTTGTTAGAAGATTTCAGTTATGAAAATCAAACAGTTATGATGGCTCCTGCTTCCGGATTTTATTCAACGCCTGGTATGGGTAAAGATGAAGTAAGAATTAGCTATGTACTTAATGTTGATGATCTCAATAAATCTGTAAAGGTGCTTGATGAAGCATTGAAAGTTTACCCCGGTAGAACTAATTAGTGTTTAAAATCTATCCTTTTTACTTTTTTGTCATCCTTTGTATAGCGAAGGATTTCATATATAGCCAAATTAGTAAATTATGCACGAATTTTCCATAGCAATGAGTATTGTTGAAATTGCTGAAACTGAAGCCAAGGCAATTAATTCAACACATATTTTAAGTATAGAGCTTGATGTTGGAACGATGTCAGGTGTAGAGTATTATGCTCTGGATACTGCTCTCGAAATGGCTGTTATGAATACATTACTTGAAAATGCTACCATTAAAGTGAATAAAATTCAGGCATATGCAAAGTGTACTAATTGTAGTACTGAATTTGATATGAATAATATTACTGACAATTGCCCGCAATGTGGTGGATTATTTAGTGATGTGATATCAGGTAAAGAGCTTAAGATTAAATCAATTGTTGTGGAAGAAGATGGTTGATAAAAGCCATGGGATGAATATCTACAACAGATTAGCATTCATCTGATGGCTAAACACAGGAAGTTAGAACCATGAAACAGGATAACTTAACCTTAAACTTTCCAACTTTCAACTTTAAACTTTCAACTTCTCACTACTTTGCCCTCAATTTGTTATTTTTGTCATGAACTTGTATAAAAATGTTCCTTAATGGCTCTTAAATCAAATAAATTAAAAGTAAAGCCGCCTGCAAAGCAGAACGGAAAGAATATAAATGTATCTAAAAGTAAGTCTAAAAAAACGATTAAACCTGGGAAAAACCTGTCAGATCCACGAATATCACGTAGTTTCGGGTTTTTATTTTTGATTACTGGCATATATTTGTTTCTCGCTATCACAACCTTTGTTGTTAACTGGTTTGCCGCTGATACTGGTGATGTTGTAAAAACTACTGCTGAACAGTTTATAGATCATACTGAAACTGTTACTAACTGGACTGGTAGACTAGGTTCTATATTAGCTGAATATTTAGTAGGTAAAGGTATCGGGATTGGTGCTTATTTTATTTCTTTATTTTTTACAGCTCTAGGCCTTCGTTTACTTATTAACGTGAGGATATTTAGTTTGTGGAAATGGTTTGAATTATTGATTATTAGTTTCATATGGCTACCGATAACTTTAAATTTATTATTCTCAAATCACCCTGAAAATATATTAGGAGGGTTAGCCGGACATCAGCTAAATATATGGTTGTTAGCTTATTTAGGTAGTGCAGGGCTTGTGCTTCTTATAATTTTTATTCCTGTTATTTTCTCACTTATTGATTTCAAGTTTCAATTTAAACGGAAGAAAAAAAAATTAATTAAGACAGATAAAGAGGTTGCTGCATCTAATGCACCCAAAGATGATAAATACAATACATATGAATTCTCGATAGAGGATGACAGTGCTGATAATAAGGTAGAATTTGGTAAATCAGAATTGGGTAGTGGAAATACTTTCAAAGTTGAAGAGGATAAATCAGTTAAAGAGGAGAGAGAGAGCAAGCTGGATGATAATATAGCTAACAATCTTGATGAAGATTTGGAACTGACAGTGGAACAACCGAAGGTTGAGGAGTCAGTAAAATCTAATCTTAAACCCGGTGAGCATTTTGGTATTGATACCGAATTTGATCCAACACTGGATCTTGCAGATTATAAGCTTCCTACATTTGATTTATTGGAGGATTATGATAAAGATAACGTACTTGTTACTAAAGAGGAGCTGGAAATAAATAAAAACAGGATTGTTGAGACTTTAAATCAGTATTCAATTTCCATTGTAAAGATTAAGGCTACCATTGGACCTACTGTTACCTTATATGAAGTTGTTCCTGCTCCTGGTATTCGAATTTCAAAAATTAAAAATCTTGAAGATGATATTGCTCTTAGCCTAAGCGCCATTGGAATTAGAATAATTGCTCCAATTCCGGGGAAAGGAACTGTTGGTATTGAGGTGCCAAACCAAAACCCGAATATTGTGTCAATGAAATCGATATTGATATCTGAAAAGTTCAGGAATAATAAATTCGATTTACCTTTTGGGATTGGAAAAACAATAGCAAATGAAAGTTTTGTTGCCGATTTGGCAAAAATGCCCCACTTATTAATTGCTGGAGCTACAGGGCAAGGTAAATCGGTTGGTCTTAATGCAATAATTGCATCCCTGCTCTATAAAAAGCATCCTGCTGAACTAAAGTTTATTCTTGTTGACCCGAAAAAGGTTGAACTAAATCTATATTCACGAATTGAAAGGCATTATCTAGCAAAACTTCCCGATTCTGAAGAAGCAATTATTACTGACACACGAAAGGTTGTTAGAACTTTGAATTCTCTCAGTATTGAAATGGACAACAGATATGAGCTGTTGAAAGATGCTCAGGTACGAAATGTGAAGGAATACAATAAAAAATTCATCACCAGAAAATTAAATCCATTACATGGACACAGATATTTGCCATATCTGGTATTGGTAATTGATGAATTTGCAGATCTTATTATGATGGCTGGTAAAGAAATTGAGACTCCAATTACACGTCTGGCACAGTTATCAAGGGCAATTGGGATTCATTTAATTATTGCAACTCAACGTCCTTCAGTAAATATTATTACAGGAACAATTAAAGCTAATTTTCCGGCACGTATCGCATTTCGGGTTATTTCAAAAATTGATTCAAGAACTATACTTGATACTGGAGGAGCCGATCAGCTTGTGGGTAGGGGCGATATGTTGTTTTCTACGGGAAGTGATCTTATACGTCTTCAATGTGCGTTTATTGATACTCCTGAGATTGAAAAAGTTACGAGCTATATTGGGGCTCAAAGAGCTTACCCGGATGCTTTGCACTTACCTGAATTTAAAGATGAGGAAGCAGAACAAAAAGCGGATTATGATCCCAATGAACGTGATGAGCTATTTGAAGATGCAGCATTAATTATTGTGCAAACACAACAAGGTTCTACATCACTACTTCAGCGTAAGCTTAAACTGGGTTATAACCGTGCTGGTAGGATTATTGATCAATTAGAAGCAGCTGGGATTGTTGGCTCCTTTGAAGGGAGTAAGGCTCGTGAAGTAAAGGTTGGAAGCGAGATGGCTTTGGAACAATATTTGAAAGATCTTAATTCAAATGATAAAATTAAAGAATGATAAATTTTAGAATGATAAAATGATACAATGGTTTAATGATATATAGTTGTAAATTGAATTATTTCATCATTCACGCATTTAAGTATTTACACATTTAATCATTCACACATTTAAAATATAAATAAAATGAAAAAGTTACTAATAATTATCACCATGCTCTTAACCGGATTTGTCATGGCCCAGAGTGACAAAGAAGCGAAAAAACTGCTAGAAGATGTTATAAACCATACTTCATCCTATAAAAATTTTAAGGCCGATTTATCATACACAATGGTAAATGTTGATATGGGTATTGATGAAAAAAAATCAGGGGTAATATTTGTTCAGGGCGATAGCTACCGAATTGAAATGGAAGGACAGGTAATTATTTCAAATGGTATTACAATTTGGACTTATTTAGAAGATTCAGAAGAGGTTATGGTTAATGATGTTGATGAGAGCGGTGAAAGTATCTCACCAACTCAAATCCTAACACAATATAATGATAGCTATAAAGCAAAATTTGGAAATGACAAAAAGTTTAAGAATGCTAATTTGAAGCAAATATGCTTGAATCCAAAGGATAGGAAGAATTTTGAGAAAATGAGTGTTACTGTTAATGCTAACAAGCTACGCCTTGAGAATTTTTCTGTTTATGATATAAATGGAAATATATTTACTTATCATATTATTGACCTTCAACCTGATATTGATCTTCCGGCTGGAACTTTTACGTTCGATTATGCTGATTATCCTGATGTTGAAGTGATTGATATGAGGTAACGTGTTTCTATATGCATACTACTTTATGCAATAACATTATTTCGACCTACTAATACTTGATTCCTGACTTGGAAATTAATGATGTTGTTTCTTATGTGTATAGGAAACCCCGGAAAAAATTAATGTAACCCATCCTGCAAATAGTAGAATCCCACCAACTAGTGCTATTATATTTAGCGATCCAGGGTTAAATCCTGTTAGTTCTTTTATTGATTGGATATATTGTGCCCCCGAAAAAAGAATAATTCCAATTACAAATAGGTAATAAATTGAATTCAAATATGAACGTGATACGTAACGATTCATAAATGCAAGTCCCAATAGAGCCAGTGTGTGAAACATAAGAAACTCATTAGCAGTGTCAAAAACACTTATACATTTTTCTGATATGTTGCCACTAAGTACTAGTGATTCGACCATCCCTAATACTATACCCAAGGCGCCCATTATGCCAATTGTTATTAAAAACCGTTTTGTCATTTTATTATGTTTTGTTATTCTCAATGCAAAAATACTAAATTCAAAATAATGTACCTTTGAACTTTTGTTTTAATTATCATTTTTATGAATATATCAGTAGATATTAGCTATTATCCTTTAAAAGAAGAGTTTATACCACCTATAAAGGAGTTTATTGACCGACTACACAAATACGATAATATTGTTGTGAAGACGAATGGAATAAGTACTCAGGTATTTGGTGTTTATTTTGAAGTGATGGAGATCCTTACAAAGGAAATATATAGTTCGTTTGAATTGCCTCATTCAGTATTTGTTCTGAAGATTATTAATGCTGATTTACAGATACATCCAAATAGTTTTTAATGAGTGATTTTATTCATTTTTTTCTTGAACCATACCAATCAGCAACGGTATTTAATATTATTCTTGAGTTTATAGCAGCTTTGTTTGGTGTTATAAGTGTGTTTTATGCTCGAAAGGAGAATATTTTGGTCTTCCCTACAGGGATTATTAGCACAGCTATTTATGTTTATTTACTGTCACAATGGTCATTATATGGCGATTTAATTATCAATATTTACTATACTTTGATGAGTATTTATGGATGGTATATGTGGCACAAAGTAATGGGTGAAGATAATCATCATATTTCCATTAGTCGTACTAATATGATTGATAAACTTAAAGCTATTGGTATATTCATTTTCACTTCTGTTTTTGTAATTATAGTTTATAGGTATTATAATGTAATGCCAAATCAGCTCGATTTTACCGAAAGTGTATCTTATGCTTGGCAGAATATTACTTCAGGGAATTTGAATGATTTTAGAGTTGCTACTCCTTTTCTGGATACTTTTACTACAGGTATTTTCTTTGCCGCTATGTGGTTGATGGCGAATAAAAAACTCGAAAGCTGGACATTATGGATTATTGGTGATGTTGTTTCTATCCCTTTATATTTTGTAAAAGGTTATGGTTTTACAGGAATCCAATATGCTATATTCCTGGTTATTGCAGTAATGGGTTACGCTGAGTGGAGAAATCAAATTAAACAAAAAACTATTGCTTAAACGAGTTGCCATAACCGGCCCCGAATCAACCGGCAAAACATGGCTTACTAAACAGTTAGCCGCCCGTTATGATACTAATATGGTTGATGAATATGCACGTGAATATTTTCAAAACAGAAAATATGAATATAAGGTGGACGACTTAGTTGCTATTTCAGTAGGTCAAATTGAAAAGGAGAAGTATATTGAATCAATTTCTAAAAACATTATTTTTTGTGATACCGACTTGATAGTCATAAAAATATGGTCGAAAGTTGTGTTTGGTAATGTACCTGTATGGATAGAAAATAAGTTGAAGGAACATGTATACGATCTCTATCTACTCTGCTACCCTGATTTGAAATGGGAACCCGATCCTTTGCGGAACAATCCTCATAACAGACAATATATTTATGATTTGTTTGTTAATGAATTAGAGCAAAATAATCTTAATTATAGAGTTGTAGCAGGGATTGGTGAGGAGCGTACAAGAAATGCTGTTAATTTTGTAGATGAATTATTGATAGATGGCAGATAAATTTAATAATAGATTGAAAGTATTAAATCTTGTTAGATGGTATCCTAATAGATATGATCCCATGCCTGGTCTATTTATTCAGCGACATGCAGAAGCTGCCAATAATTGTTGTGATGTTGGAGTTGTTTATACCCATCAGGTAGAGGATCATCATGTGGGTAATAAAATATACGATGTGGATAATAGTGTTGCTAACGATATTCCAACAGTAAAAGTATATTATTTAGCTTCAAATTTTTATATATATCCTCTTAATAAAATTATAAATATATTCAGATTTTTTAGGGCCAATATTATTGGTGTTAAGATAGTTGAAAAGCACCTGGGAGGTATAGATATTGTTCATATTCATGTGCTAACGCGCCTTGGACTGATAGCTTTGTATTATAAGATTTTTCATGGTAAGCCATATTTAATTAGTGAGCATTGGTCGAGGTATCTTGAGTTAACCGGATCTTTTAATGGGATTCTTAGAAAAAGAGTTACTAAATTAGTAGTTAAGTATGCTTCATTTGTAACCACAGTTACCGATAATCTTGCCACAGCTATGCGGTCTCATAAGTTGTTAAACAACAACTATATAACACTTCCCAATGTTGTTGATAATGTGTTTCTGAAAAATTCAAATATTTCAAATACAAGCAATAAGCTTGTGAAATTTGTACATGTAAGTTGTTTTGAAGATAAATCAAAAAATGTTAGCGGATTATTACGTGTTATTAGTAAACTAAGCAAAGTTAGGAATGATTTTATTTTTACGCTTATTGGCGATGGAATGGATATGGATTGGCTACGTAATTATGCTTTAGAACTTGGTATTTCAGATAAGAAATTGGTTTTTACAGGTTTGCTTGAGGGTGAAAGTCTTGTTGATGAGATGGCATCAGCAGATATGCTGGTGGTTTTCAGTAACTACGAAAACTTACCGGTTGTAATAAACGAGTCACTATCAATGGGTGTTCCGGTAATTGCAACACGAGTAGGAGGGATTCCGGAGAGAATTAATACTGATAATGGAATACTTATTGACGCCGGAAATGAAGATCAGCTATTGTATAGCTTAATAACCTTTTTAGATGGAGAAACATCATTCAACACTAACGAGATTAGATCAACAGCACGTGATGAATTTTCACCAACTGCTATCGGCAATACACTCTGTGAATTATATCAAAAAGCGGTAAATTAAAATACTGATAACCCATTCTAACTAATTGGTATAAGCTGTTTTATTCATGAAGTGCAATCATTGGCAATCCTAATTTGAAAAAGTCGTTTTTATTGATCTTATGTTTAAATAATGATTTAAAAAAATTAGATTTATGAGCAATAAAAGCCACGGCATTAATGCTGTTACTATCAACAAAAGTTTCTAATGAAATATCTTTGTTATCAGTATCAACTATTGAAAAGTGTATTTTATTTTCAATAATTTCTTTTGAAAATGCTTCTTTCAATTCGCTAATTTGATTTATCAGGTCATGACGATTACTTTCAAAATGAAAGTGTGCGACAAATATTTCAAAATGTAAATTTTCAAATAATTTAAACAATAGCATAATTTTAGCATAATCTTTATCACTATTGTTGCTTGCATACATTATTTTTAGTTTTTCATGGTCGTACTTGCCTGATGGTACTGCTATTACAGGAGTTATAGCTTTGTCCATAATTTTTTTTGCCATGCTGCCTTCCAGTATTCCTTTTTTACCAGTACCCTGAGTTCCCATTATAATTAAATCGGCATTAATATCTTTTCGTACACTTGTTATTTCCCATTTAGGGTCACCTCCTTCAACTAAGGTTTCTACTATAAAATTAGTTAATGAGTGGTCCGACAAGTAAATTTCAACTTCAGTTTTGAGCTGGCTTATGTTATTTTCAGCTTGTTCTTTAAATTCTTCAATTAGCTGCATATTCATAAATGTGTCATTGTCAAAACCGCTATTTAATGTTGAGTCTGGGATTAAAAGCTGGTCGTTAAATGAGTGGAAGAAAAACAGGCGTGTCTTTTCAACTGTTCCGGCTAACCTCGTAGCAAATTTGTAGGTGGGTGCAGCATGTTCGGAAAAATCAACAGGAATGAGTATGGTTTTCATAATAAGTGCTTTATGTTTACGTTTAATTATTTTAAACGAAGTTATTTGAGAGTGAATACTCTGCAAAGCTAAGAAAAAAGAATAATCTGGTATTTTTTCAATATATTCATATAATCAATTAATTTTACCTCTATTAAAATATACCATAATTAGAAATTGTATTGTTGTTGTTTAATTCATATATGTCTAATATTTAGGGAACAAAAACTGATTTAGGATGAAAATACATCTTATTGCTATAGGTGGTAGTGCCATGCATAATTTGGCTATTGCTTTACAGAAAAACGGACATGTGATTTCGGGTTCTGATGATGAAATATTTGAGCCGTCACGGAGTAGGTTATCTATTAATAAGTTGCTGCCATCAAGTTTTGGATGGTATCCTGAAAATATTACTGATGATATTGATTCTGTTATACTTGGTATGCATGCCAGACCTGATAATCCTGAGTTGTTACGTGCACAAGAACTAGGACTGAAAATATATTCATATCCTGAGTTTTTGTATTATCATTCTAAAAATAAAAAAAGAGTGGTTATAGGTGGTAGTCATGGAAAAACTACAATAACAGCTATCATTATGCATGTTCTTCGTAAGTTAAATTTTGATTTTGATTATCTGGTGGGATCAAAGATTAAAGATTTTGATATAATGGCTCGCTTAAGCGATGAGGCTCCCATAATGATTTTTGAGGGTGATGAATACCTAAGTTCTCCAATTGACCGGAGGCCTAAATTTCATTGGTATTTTCCTGATATTGCACTATTAAGTGGTATTGCATGGGATCATATTAATGTTTTTCCAACTTCTGAAAATTATATCGAGCAGTTTCGAAAGTTCGTTTCACTAATCAATAAAGGTGGTTCTCTAATTTATTATAAAGATGATGAAGTTCTTGAAAAATTAGTATCTGAAACCAATAATATTGAAACAATTCCTTATGGAATTCCAGAATATGAGGTTAGAGGTGGAATAGATTATATCGTTTATGACAAGGAGGAAACTGAGATTAGTATTTTCGGTAAACATAATATGATGAATATCAACGGAGCAAGACTTGTTTGTAATAAACTAGGAATAACAGATAAGGATTTTTTTAATTCTGTTAGCAGTTTTGAAGGTACAGCTAATCGTTTAGAACTTGTAATGCGAAATGGAAATAGCCGCCTTTATAAGGATTTTGCTCACGCACCTTCAAAGGTTCGTGCTACGGTTGCGGCTGTTCGTGAACAGTTTCCTGAAGCAAATTTTGTAGCATGCCTTGAATTGCACACATTTAGCAGCTTAAATAAAGAATTTATTGATGAATATAAAAATACTTTAGACTTGCCGGATTATGCATGTGTTTATTTTAATGAGCATACACTGGTAATGAAACGCCTACCTGATTTATCAAAAGAAGATGTAGTAAATGCCTTTAACAGGAAAGATATGGAAGTATTTGTTAATTCTGATGAATTAATAAATTGGTTGAAAAAGGTTAATAAACAGGATTCAGTTTTTCTTATGATGAGTTCAGGAAATTTTGATGGTATTAATCTCAATTATATTGCAAATACTTTAGTGTCATAGATATATAATGAAAATATTGAAATTTATATATATATTATTATTAACTTGGTTGATGGTTGTTAATTCATCGTTTTCACAGAGCTTGAAAGTTGATACATTAGACAGCGGTAATTACTCTCTACGAATTGGAAATATTGGATTTGCAACTGATAGTATGGATATTTTTGTTGGCGATGTACCACTTGGTGAAATATCATATTTCATGATTGAAGTATGTAACTTTGGAAAAGAGCCTGTAACATTTACCAACGGAAAGTCGAATCGTTTTGTAACCCTAAATTTTACCCCTAATATACTTATGCCTTTTAAGCATGGTACAATGAATATTGAATTTGATGTTGATGCCGGGTTAAGTCTGGGTGAATTTGATTCCGAAATATCAATTATTAGTGATGATAATGAGAATCCATATAAATTCTTGAATTTGCGAATGAATATAGTTGAGAGCACTTCTGCAAATAAGAATCAAGAATTATATGACACAATACCACATATGGTATTTGATCATTATAATTATGATTACGGACATTTGGTACGAGGAAAGAATTTGTATCATACTTTCGTTATTTCTAATACAGGCTCAGAGCCGCTTTATATTATAGAAATTATACCACCAAAAGGAATAAAAATAATTGATGTTCCTATTCAGCCTATTTTGCCTGGTAAAAAAACTATTCTTCGAATAAAAATAAACACACATGGTAGGGTAGGAGTTCAGCATCAGTCAGTTAAAGTGCGGTCAAATGATCCATCCAGCCCTATTGTAATATTAGGAATACATGGCTCTGTGAGGGTTTTTCCAGAACATAAAAAAACCTCTGTTCAATGTGGAGAATAAACAGAGGTCTTTTGATTTACCAGAATAATACTAGCCATTCATAGAGATTAAAAATTCCTGATTTGTAGCAGTATATTTTATTTTGTCCTTGAGGAACATCATCGCTTCAACAGGATTCATATCTGATAAGTGGTTTCTTAATACCCATATTCTTTGCAGCATATCTTTCTCAACCAATAGGTCTTCACGTCTGGTACTTGAAGCAACAATATCAATTGCAGGATAAATACGTTTATTTGAAAGTTTTCTATCTAATTGAAGTTCCATATTACCGGTTCCTTTAAATTCTTCAAAAATAACTTCGTCCATTTTGGATCCGGTATCAATAAGGGCAGTTGCAAGGATTGTAAGCGATCCACCATCTTCAATTTGGCGTGCAGCCCCAAAGAATCGCTTTGGTTTTTGAAGTGCATTTGCTTCAACACCTCCTGAAAGCACTTTTCCGGAAGCTGGTGAAACTGTATTATATGCTCTTGCAAGACGAGTGATTGAATCTAATAGTATTACAACATCGTGTCCGCATTCAGTAAGTCTTTTGGCTTTTTCAAGAATTAGGTTTGCTATTTTAACATGTTTTTCAGCTGGCTCATCAAATGTTGATGCTACTACTTCAGCATTAACACTCCTTGCCATATCAGTCACTTCCTCAGGTCTTTCGTCAATTAAAAGAATGATGAGGTAAACTTCGGGGTGGTTAGATGCAATAGCATTTGCTATTTCTTTAAGTAGTACAGTCTTGCCAGTTTTTGGTTGTGAAACCAACAAACCACGTTGTCCTTTTCCAATTGGACAAAACATATCCATAATCCTGGTTGATACAGATTCTTTATCGTGTCCTGTAAGTGATAACTTTGTATGAGGGAACAATGGGGTTAAGAAATCAAAGGGAACTCTATCACGAACATCTTCAGGTAGCATTCCGTTAATTTTCACTACTTTAATTAATGGAAAATATTTCTCACTTTCTTTTGGCGGGCGAACCTGTCCTTCGATTGTATCACCTGTTTTTAACCCAAAAAGTTTTATTTGTGACAATGAAACATAAATATCATCAGGTGAATTAAGGTAGTTATAATCTGATGATCTTAAAAAGCCATAACCATCAGGCATTATTTCAAGTACACCTTCTGCATTAATAATACCCTCAAACTCAAATGAATATCTTGGTCTTGGTTTTCTTTCTTCATTCTCAGTTGATCCGGTAGTCTTTTTATCTATTTTTTCAGTTTTAGGATCGTTACTTTTTGAGTGAGTAGTTGTAGGCTCTTTTTTGCTATTCTCAATCTTGGTATTCTCAACTTTGGTATTCTCAACTTTGGTATTTTCAACCTTAGTTTTATCTATTCTTGGTATCTCTGCTTTATGCGTATCACCTGAATAACTTTCAGTTTTAGTAGTATCTTTGGATTTAGCTATTTCAGAGCGTTTATTTTCAGGAATCCGTGTGCGTTTCCTAGGCTTATTTGGTTTATTTGGTTCCCTTGTAATGTTGGGTTTTCTATCCTCGCTTTTCTTATGCTCTTTATTATCAGATGTTTTGTTGTCTTGCTTTTGATTAGCAATATTCTCATCTTCCATAATAGTGAGCTCACTTTTTGTCTTATTTGTATGTGAGACTGTTGATTGTTTTTCTTTAGTATCAGTAGAGCTATTAATGTGACTCTTTTTATTTGTCTTATTTAGATTCTGATTTGCTTTTTGATCAACAGAAGTTGATGATTCATTTTTCTTTTTTGAAGGATGAATTCTTTTTCTTGTATTTCTTTCTAAGTTTTTTTTCTCAGCATCAAGAATCTCTTTTGTGGGGTTAAGAGCCTGATAATCAAGAATTTTATAAATTAAATCTTTCTTGATCATTTTTTCGTGCTTTGGAATATTGAATTCTTTAGCTATCTGCCTTAAATCAGCAACGAGTTTACCGTTGAGTTCGACAATGTCGTACATATTTGGGGATTTTGTGATTTATTCAACAATCAGGAGTTGAATAATTTAATAATTTAATAATTGATTATAGTTTTGGAATACTTTATCGATTTTATTCTAAAGTTCAGCAAAGGTATTAATATTTTTATCTAATTCACTACTTTTGCAAAAATATTTAAAAATTATGATACAACGTCGACAAACAGTATATTTATTCCTTACCGCTGCACTGCTGGTTATTACATACTTTGTTCCATTGGGAACTTTTATTGGTGAAAAAGACTCATTGGTACTTTATATTTATAAGATTGAAAGTTTAGTGCCTGGTTTAGGTATGCCATTTGAACCTTATTTTATATTACCATTGTTCGCATTACTTTCGTTGATTATTGCTGTTTCTCTTATAGCCATATTTGTATATAAAAATAGAAGAGTGCAATTATTGTTGGTGCGCTTTATGCTGTTACTTCTTTTATCTTATATTGGTATATATTTCTTTTATTATTTAGATGTACTGGAAGCAAAAAGTGGCGGATTGGCCTATTATGAATACGGACTTGCTATTCCTAGTACAAGCATTATAATACCTACTATTATTTTTATTTTGCCTGTGATTGCTGCTGCATTATTATTTATGGCATCGCATGGAATAATAAGAGACGAGAAGCTTATTAGATCGGCTGACAGATTGCGATAGTCCGGTTTCTATAGGCATGTTTGTGATTACGATATTGAAATAAGATTGGGTTTTATCTTTAAGAAATTATGCTCTTATCTAATAGATTCAAATACTTCCAGGTCAGTAATATTTCCAAGGTTAACCACAAATCTTACAAAAGTAATTACCTTATGTTGTCCTGAATTACCAGCTGCCCCTGGATTGATATGAAGTAGGTTGTTCTTTTTATCAGGAATAACTTTAAGGATATGTGAATGTCCACTAATAAATAATTTTGGCTTATGTTCCAGAATCAGCTGCTTGGCTAGTTTAGTATATCTTCCAGGATAGCCTCCTATATGCATAATTAATACTTTTACACCTTCAATTTCAAAAAGGCTAAACTCAGGGTATTCAATTCGTAAACTTCCCCCATCAATGTTACCAAAAACAGCTCGTAATGGTTTAAAATCTTTAAGTTTTTCTGCTATTTCTATAGTACCAATATCACCTGCATGCCATATTTCATCACAATTCTTAAAAAAAGAAAACACCCGTGGATGCAAAAATCCATGGGTGTCTGAAATAAGTCCAATACATTTCATTACTAGAAAGAAGCAACAAAACCTAATTGCATATTTTCGTTAAATTGTGTTCTGGGACCAATGGGATTTCCATTTACATCATTTATAATAACATCATCGTCATAAATTAATTCGGTGGATATATTAACGTTTAACCATGAATTAACTTTAAGAGTTAAACCAGTTTGCCAGTTTACATCAATATTTTGAGGATTATCAAGATAATCTGAGAATAGTTCCAATTTGGTTGCAAATTCAACATTTTTAAATATTTCATATTTAAAAGTTGTCAGCACTTTAGCACCAAACATGGTTTTTACCTTTTCAGCATGTTCAGTAATAACTCCAGCAGTGTCTACCACAGCAGGATCGAGTCCAAATGCACCTTCATCAGCCAGTCTTTCATCATTTACAACAATCCATCTGACTGTTGCAGGCGAGAAATTAATCATAAAATAATCATTTGGTTTCCATTCAACACCAGGCCCAATATCAACTGTCCCGGGAGCCATGAATTTTGAAACAAAGATAGTTGAATCTGTTTTGTATTCATATCCCTTGGCAAATTGTGATCTAAAGGTTAAAAGTAGTGTTGCATACATATTATTATGAATGTCATATCCATATGATGAAATAAATTCAATTTTGTCATCAGTTTTCATTGCTTTATTATCACCAATCAGGGAGTATCCAAGGGCCAAATCTAACCAGTTATCCCATTTATGCTTATCCTTTGCATAGTTCGAATTATTTGTGAATTTACCAGTAGTAGCAAGGGTATTCTCACCTCCGGCAGACCAGTTTGAGAAATAACTTTGTGTGAAATTTAAGCTGGCCTTGCTTTCAATTTTCCAATACTTAACAGTATCAGTTTGTGATATTGCGATTAGTCCGGAGAATATAAACGCTACAAGTAATATCTTTTTCATTTTTATAATAATTTAGTTATTTTTATCTAAATGTATATCCATTTGTGGGAATGGAATGCTAATATTGTGTTTGTCGGCATTTTTATAATATTTTTCATTCATATCAAAAAATACACCCCAATAATCAGCTGGGTCAACCCAAACACGTACAACTATATTTACGGAACTATCTGCTAATTCACCTAATACAATGAATGGTTCAGCAGGCTCATTTAAAATTCTTTTATCTTCTTTAATAATGCTAAGTATCATTTCTTTAGCTGTATCGTAATTGTCGCCATATCCAATGCCAAATGTCCAGTCAACTCTTCTAACAACCTGAGTACTAAAGTTTGTCATAACTCCACTTGATAAGCCCCCATTAGGTATAATGATTGTTTTGTTATCAGGAGTAGTTAGAATAGTAACAAACATCTGGATTTCTTTAACTGTTCCTGATTCGCCCTGAGCAGTAATAAAATCACCAATTTTAAACGGTTTGAAAAATAATATCATTATTCCGCCGGCAAAATTAGAAAGTGTACCGTTAAATGCCATAGCAATAGCAAATGAGGCAGCTGTAAGTATAGCGATGAAAGTTGTCATTTCAATGCCCATCATTCCAAGTACACTAATTATTAGAATTATTTTAAGTGTAACACTAAGAATACTTTTTGTAAATGATACGAGTGCGGGTGTTAAACTCGATTTTTCCATAAGTTTATTTACTCTTTTTGTGAGTATTTTAATGACCCATAAACCTATTATAAGTACAACTATTGCACTAAGAAATATTGTGGCATAACTTATACCATCAGTTGAAAGCCAAGCCATTATAGCATCTGTGCTTTCTGTAAAAACATCAATTTGTTCCATGATTTACAATTTTTTGTTAGTATGAATAAAATTAATTAGAAATTTGTGATAATTATATGTGATTGTATATCAATGATATATCTTTTTGACGTCAAAGATACACTATTAACATTTAGTTAATAGTAAAAATGTTCTGAAACCCGCTTAAAATGTTCTGAAATACTAATTATAGTAACTAACATTAAAAATGCGCTGATTAATTTCAAATACTATTTCTATGCTGAAATTTTATCCATGTGTATATCCATTTGAGGAAATGGCATATTTATATTGTTTTTCCCGGCGTTTTTATAGTAATTCTCATTTATGCTAAAGTATACGCCCCAATAGTCTGAAGATTTTACCCATGCTCTTACTACTAGATTTACGGTGCTGTCAGCCAATTCATGTAGAGCAATAAATGGTTCTGCTGGCGAATTCAAAATTCTTTTATCATCTTTAATAAAGCCAAGTATCATTTCTTTTGCTGTGTCATAGTTGTCACCATATCCTATCCCAAATACCCAGTCAACTCTCCTTAGTTCTTGAGTGCTATTGTTAACAAGTACACCATCCGAGAGATGTGCATTAGGAATTATAACGGTTTTGTTATCAGATGTAAGTATATATGTGTTAAATATCTGGATTTCAGTAACAGTGCCTCCATGGCCCATTGCTGTAATATAATCACCAAGCTTAAATGGTTTAAAAAATAGTATCATCATACCTCCTGCAAAGTTTGATAAACTACCTCGAAACGCTAAACCAATAGCTAGTGATGCCGCTGTTAACATGGCAATGAATGTAGTCATCTCAATGCCAATCATACTAAGCACACTTATTATTAGTACAATTTTTAACACAACTGTGAGTATACTCTTTATGAATGATCTAAGTGCACCATCCACATTGGATTTGTCCATTAGTTTAAAGACTCTGTCGGATATAATTTTTATAACCCATAATCCAATTAGCAGAACAATAATTGCTCCAACTAATTTCATACCATAGTCAACACCATCGGTTGTTATCCATTTCATTATGACATCAGCTTTAGATGTTAATGTGTCAATTTCTTTCATAATACTATAAATTTATGTTTATAATTTAGATAATTCAAAAAAATATATAAATGCAAAGAAAAGAAGTTTTGGGTTAGATACCACTTCCTTGTTGGTTAGGAATATATCCATCTCGGTTTTCACCTTTGTTGAAATTAATAGATATTCTGTAACAAGTTCTAACAGTCATTCCATCTTTTAATCCTGGATACCACTTAATTGATTCAATTATTTTTATGGCCTCTTCGGCACATCCACCTCCCAAATACTCTTCAAGTATCACGTTTGAAGGTAGTCCATTTGTTTCAATAATAAACTTTAAACCAACTTTACCTGTAATCCCAATTTTAGAAGCTGCTTCAGGGTATGTAAGTTTGCTGTAAATTAAATCAGTGATAGTTTTTAGACCAAGTTCAGGCATTACTTTTGGCAGGGAATCCAGTTGTTTTAATTCGTAAATTATTAGTGAAGTATCAATCTGTGGGAAAGGTGGGATAATATGTTTGTATCCTCGTTTTTTTGCAAGCTTTCGGAAACTTTTTAAATTATATTTTATTTTAAATTCTGATTCAGCAATAATAGGTTTCCCTTGAGAAGTAGCAGGATCCCATAATATTAGATTAAAAACAGATAATGCATATGAGTCCAATTCTGAGGAAATACTCTGAATTATTTTATGATAAATAACTTTGCCATTTTTATCAGTCTTAAATTTAATTTTAACAGTTCCCTGAATATTATCTTGCAAGGCCTTTTCGGGGTAATCAAGTTGAATTTTAATAAACTCTTTCAGGCCTTTTTGTCCCATTATTGGCTTTGGATCTATATCTTGAGCAATGCAATTAATAGAAAAAAGGAAGAGGAATAATCCGGTAATATAAAATCTAGAGATAGACATATTTTAGTGAGTTTGCAAAAACAGTATAAAGGTATATTAATCGAGTGATATTTTAGTAGTTTTACTAAATAATTTAATGACGATATTTACTATGGCATATTTTGAGCGCAGAAGAAAAGAAGATGTTGATGAAATTGTTTTTGGTATCAGACCAATTATTGAAGCAATTAATGCTGGAAAGGAAATTGATAAAGTGTTTATACAAAATGGTTTACGAACTGATATGTTTAAGGAGTTGATGTCTTTATTAAAACAATATACTATTCCTTATAATTTTGTTCCTATAGTTAAACTAAATAGAATTACGCGTAAAAATCATCAGGGTGTAATTGCATATATTTCGCCGATAACCTTCGACAATATTGAGCAGATTATTCCAGGATTATATGAAGAAGGTGTTGAGCCACTAATTGTTATATTAGATAAAATAACAGATGTTCGAAACTTTGGCGCCATTTTGCGTACAGCGGAAAGTGCAGGTGTTAATGCTGTTATATTTCCTTCTCAAGGTGCAGCTATGTTAAATTCAGGAACTGTAAAATCATCAGCAGGTGCTATTTTTAATATTTCAATATGTAGAAGTGATAACTTGAAGGATACAATAGATTTCTTAAAAAATAGTGGACTTAAGATTGTTGCAGCAACTGAAAAGGGATCTGAATTATATTCTGGTGTTAGTTTAAAAGGACCTTTGGCTTTAATAATGGGATCGGAAGATGAAGGCGTTAGTGGTGAGTATTTGAAACGTTCAGATATGAAACTTATGATACCAATGCTTGGAAAAACACCCTCATTAAACGTGTCGGTAGCTGCAGGTGTTTTGCTATACGAGGTTGTTAGGCAAAGAATGAGTAGTTAATCTCCCAACAAAAAAAGCTCCAATAATTACTATTGGAGCTTTTTTGTATAAGTTTAGTTTAAAGAATCTACCTTCTGGCTTCTTTAATTCTGGCTTTTTTACCACGAAGATTACGGAAATAGAATATTCTTGCTCTTCGTACTACGCCTACTTTGTTAACAACTATTTCATCAATAAAAGGTGACGAAATAGGGAAAATCCTTTCAACACCAATGTTACTAGAAATTTTTCTTACTGTAAAAGTTGCACTTGGACCGCTACCAACACGTTGTAATACAACACCTTGATATTTCTGTAAACGTTCTTTATTTCCTTCTATAATTTTATAAGTTATTGTAATTGTGTCTCCTGCTTTAAATTTAGGAAACTCTTTTACTTTCACTGTGTCGTCTACTAATTGTATTAATTCGTTCTTGCTCATCGATTTAATATTTATGAGTGGTTTTCTCAAAAAGAGTGCAAATGTACGGCTATTTATTCAATCACAAATTATTTTGTGCAAATAATTTTGTGATTTATTAAAAGTGGTTTGTTAGTAAGTAATCTTTGCTGTTGAATTTGAAATAAAGATAGATTTATTTAATGTAAATTTACATTTTATAAATTTAAATATTGTTAGCATGCTACGCCATATTGTAATGATTAAATTTAATAACAATGTTGATATATCAATAGTTTCAAAAGAGCTTATGGTGATGTTGGAAGAACTAGAACAATACATTAAGTCGTTGCTTAAAATTGAGGTTGGTATAAATATAAGTAAGAAAGCATCCGCATATGATATTGTGTTATCTGCTGATTTTAATGATGAAAAAGGTCTTGATGAATACCGCATTCATCCTGAACATGTAAAAGTGCTTGATTATCTTAATGTTGTTATGGAAAAAGTAGTTGTAGTCGATTATTTTATTTAGTCGTATCCGACTTATTATTATCTCCATCTAATCCTAGTTCTTCAATTAGCATAGATTGAAGTCGTTGTGGTGAAATCCTAAATTTCATTTCTCCTTTTATGCTATATGATATCATTCCCGTTTCTTCAGAAACAATAATTGCAATACAATCGCTTACTTCACTAATGCCAATCGCGGCCCTATGTCGCAGCCCTGCACGTGTGGTAATTTTTTGTTTTGTAACAGGCATGATGCAGCCAGCAGCTTTAATTTTATTTCCTGTAATAATCATGGCTCCATCGTGAAGAGGACTGTTTTTAAAGAAGATATTTTCAATTAGTGGTGCTGAAATAATAGAATCAATAGTCTGCCCTGTATTAATATATTGTAGTAGTTCATTTTGACGTGTAATAATGATGAGGGCACCGGTTTTTTGCTCTGACAGATGTAAGCATGCACCAATAATTGGATCTATATCAAATTCAAAAGTTTCTTTAAAAATGATATTCAGGAATTTAAACTTCTTTCCATACTTATTAAAAAAACTTGGTGTTCCTAATGCTAATAAAAACTGTCTAATCTCGGGTTGAAAAATAATAATTAGTGCAACTAAGCCTACACTTATGAAAGCACCTAATATTTGTGATAATAGTTCCATCTGAAAGGCATCAACAAGCTTCCAAATAAGAAATAAAGCAACTATTCCAAAGAATATATTAATGGCAACAGTCCCCTTTAACATTTTAAATAACGTGTAAAGTAGTAATGCTACTAAGAAAACATCCACAAGGTCGAGAAAACGTATGTCAATAAATAATAGGTTCAATATATTTGATTTTGCTCAAAAATAAACAATATCTAGAATGTGTAGTATGTCAATCGGTTTTTATTTGTTTTTTTCCTTTAACCACTTATACCAATTATCCATCCCCTCACCGGTTTTAACTGAAACTGTAATAAACTCAAGGTTGTGATTTACTCTTAAAGCGTAGTTTTTAGCTTTTTCTATATCAAAATCTACATATGGTAATAAATCAGTTTTATTAATAATACATAGTTGGGCTGTTTGAAACATTGTTGGGTATTTAATTGGTTTGTCATCACCCTCAGTAGTGCTAATAACCACAATACGTGTACTTTCCCCAAGGTCGAACATTGATGGGCAAACCAAGTTACCAACGTTTTCAATTAAAAGCACCGAATTTGATTTCGGCTTCAATTGTTTTGTTGCAGTATTTATCATTTCTGCATCAAGATGGCATCCGTTACCTGTATTAACCTGTATAACAGGAGCTCCAGCTTTATGAATTCTATCTGCATCATTTGATGTTTGCTGATCGCCTTCTATAATATAAAAGTCTAATTCATTCTTCAGTTTTTTAATGGTCTTTTCCAATAAGCTTGTTTTTCCTGATCCGGGAGAGCTTACAAGGTTTAAAGCCAGTATATCAAGGGCTTCAAAATATCCTCTGTTATGTTCAGCTTTTAGATTGTTTTTTGCCAATACATCAATTTCCAATTGAATTTCTTTGGTTACTGGATGTGAGTGATCATGATCTCCATGGTGATGATGATGATTGTGATCGTCACCATGATGATGACCGGGTTTACCTGGTATTGTATAAGTTATGTGGTTTTCTTCGCCACAACCGCAAGTTCCGCACATTGTTGTTTATTTTGATTGTAAATATATTTGATTATTAATTAACTGCAAATTTAGTAAATCAGGTTTTTAAAGGTTATAATTTCATAATAAAAAAAATATAATTTCATGATGAATGATTAAATATGTTGAGATACAGCTCTATATGATGTTATTAGTAGGGTAATCAATTGCTATTTGAATTGATTATTAATTAACTGTTTTTTAATTCACAACTAGATATTTATTTAATTTAGCAATTAATTTTAAACCTAAAAATTATAGAAACATGAAGGAACAAGTTTCTTTAAGTGTGCAATGTCCACACTGTTTAAATTCATTGATGGATCCTGAAAATTTGCAACATGGTTTTCCATCTATAAAACTTAATATTGTTACTCCTGAAGATAGAGGAGTTATTCATATTTGCTCAGTTTATGAATGTTTTGATCATAAAGCGAATATTGATATTAAGGATAATACAATTGTGGATTTTTATTGCCCGAAGTGTAATAAGGAGTTATTGGTAAATGAAGAGTGCAAAATTTGTGGAGGGCCAATGGTTTCCTTTGTATTGAAGGCAGGTGGTAGAGTTAGTATTTGTTCACGTAAAGGATGTTCAAATCATTATGTTTCATTTACTGATTTGACAACTGAACTTACAAAGTTCTATGATGAGTTTGGAGATTAAATGCTGTATTTTTAACAAATTAGCAGATACGTGGTAGTTGTTGACCTGAAAGCATCTCAATTACCCTTTTGCCACCGACATTTGTATTAAGCCAAGCCATTCCTTTATGGATTTCACTAATTTCACCTATAATTGAAGCCTCTTTACCAAAGGGGCTTTCTTTTATTTTGTCCAGAACTGTATCTGCATCTTCCCTACCAACAACCAGTACTACTTTTCCCTCATTAGCAACGTAAAGTGGATCAAATCCAAGTAATTCACATAAGCCCCTAACATTTTCGTGAATTACGAGATTGTCTTCTTCAACTTGAATGCCGTAGTCACTTCCAGTAACAATCTCTGATAATACTGTGCCAAGTCCACCTCGAGTTGCATCACGCATAAATTTAATATTGTTGCTTATTTTAAGGGTATCAGCAATTAGTTGATTTAAACAAGCACAGTCAGAGGTAATGTGTGTTTTAATATTTAGTTCGTTACGGGCTGCCATAACCGACATTCCATGGTCACCAATACTGCCATTTATAATTATCTTATCACCAGGTTTAATCTTTGATCCTGAGCTAATTTCAGTATGTATCTTATTAAGAACTCCAATTCCTGATGTATTGATAAAAACTTTATCGCACTTACCTTTGTCAACAACTTTTGTATCTCCTGTAACGATTGTTACTCCGGCTGATTTTGCATCCTCTGCCATGGAAATTACAATTTTCTCCAGTTCGCTATACGAAAAGCCTTCTTCAATAATAAATCCAACGCTTAAATACAATGGTTTGGCACCTGATACAGCCAGGTCGTTTACTGTGCCTGCTACTGCAAGATTACCAATATTGCCGCCTGGAAAGAAAAGAGGATCAACAACGAAGGAATCTGTAGTATATGCCATATGACTACCAACAAGTGGAATAATAGCTGAATCAGATTGTTGATCTAGTATTGGGTTTTTAAAGTGTCTGGCAAAAAGAGTGTCAATAAGTTCATGGCTTAGTTTCCCTCCACTACCATGTCCTAATAATATTTTTTCTGTTTTACTATTCATTGTTGTTAATGTTATAATTGTTGTCATTGTTGTCGTAGTTGTCATTGTTATAGCCTAATACCTTACACAATGATAACTTGATAACCTTAAACCCTCATACTATCTATTATACAAATAATATGCCTGGCATGCACCTTCGCTTGAAACCATGCATGCTCCAACAGGATCTGATGGAGTACATGTACTTCCGAATAGTCCGCAATCTTTTGGTTTTTTTTCACCTTTTAGAATAAGTCCGCAAATACACCCTTTGGGTTCAATTGTAGGTTCAACTTCAACCTCAATCATCTTCTCAGCATCGTATGATTCATATTTCTTATTAATTTTTAATCCGCTGTTTTTTAGGATTCCAAGCCCACGCCACCAGTCATCTCTGTATTCGAAAACTTCATCTAACATTTGCTGGGCTATAATATTACCTTCGGGTTTAACTACTCGTGTGTATTGTATTTCTACCTTCGGATCATTGTCTTCAATCTGTTGTACCAGCATATATATTGATTGCATTAAATCAACAGGTTCGAAACCACTAATAACAACTCCCATATTGTATTTTTTTGGAATATTCATGTAAATACCCTGTCCTGTTATGGTGCTAACGTGACCCGGACCAATATATCCATCAATATTAACTCCCTCATCAATAAGGGTCTCCATAGCAGGTGGCATAACCTTGTGGGCACTGTAAACTAAGAAGTTATTTAATGCTGCTGTTTGGGCTTTAATAATCCCAGCTGCTGAAGATGGAGCAGTCGTTTCAAAGCCAATACCAAGAAATACAACTTTTTTGCGCCTGTTTTTTTTAGCAATAAGCATAGCATCGAGTATTGAATACACAATACGAATATCAGCACCTGATGCTTTTTCTTTTTCAAGAGTTGATGTGGAGCCGGGAACCCTAATTAGGTCGCCATAGGTGGTTATTATAACATCATCTCTACGACTATATGCAACAGCTCGGTCAATATATTCACGACTTGTTACGCAAACAGGGCATCCCGGGCCAGAAACCAGTTCAATTGTTTCAGGAAGTAAATATGGAAGTCCAAATTTTTGTATTGACATTGTGTGACCGCCACAAACTTCCATTAATCTAATATGTTTGGTTGAAATATTTTTTATTTGCCCGGCATAGTATTGTACCATACCTTTATTTCTATATTCATCAATATATTTCATTGTTTCTTTTGTTTTCTTCTACGGCTATTGTTTTAATTATTTTCACTTCAAATAGTAACAATATCATCAATGGCTTCCATTATTTTAAATCAACCTACTATTTTGATCCTTTTCTTCTTTATCCATTTCTATGTTCAATGCCTTAAACTCTTCAAAAGTTTGGAGCGTTTGATTAGCTTCTTCAGTATCAAGTTTTTGAATTGCAAAACCCGTATGTATTAATACATAATCGCCTACTTTTACATTTTCATTTGATATTAACGCAAGACTTGCATCGTAACTTGATTCACCAACAGTGCAGGTTGCTGTATCTCCAATTATTTTATCCACTCTTGCAGGAATACTTAAACACATATTTTAATATTTATTATTGATTATTAATTATTTCGTTTACAAACTAAGTATTTGATATTTATTTTATTCAAATAGCCCCATTTCCCTCCTTTTAGCAGCAACTGCCATTTGCCCTAATGCAATACCTCCATCGTTTGAGGGTACTTGCGATTGAGTGTAGTACTCAAATCCGTTTTTTGCAAGTTTAATTTCTGATTTCCCCAAAATAATACTGTTCTGGAATGTTCCTCCTGATAATACTACCTTATTAATATCTGAATTATCACGAATTGCTATCGCCATATCAACAATAACATTAACAATTGTATTATGGAATTTCCCGGAAATTATGTTAATAGAAATTCCAATGCGTAAATCTTCAATTATTTCTTCAAAAGTATGTTTAAAGCTGATGCAATCCTTATGCGAATAGGAATAACTATCAACAACATTATTATCTGTAATCGATTCTAATTGCATTGGTGCTTCAGCATGATATGTTGCTGTTTGGCAAACCCCCAATAGAGCTGCAACAGCGTCAAATAGCCTTCCTGCACTGCTTGTAAGAGGTGAGTTTAGTTTCTTATTTAGCATCAACTGAATTGTTTGAAGGCTTAACTCTTCAATGCCATCAAATAAGAAAGAAAATTTAGTTTTGGCATCCTCACCAAAATAATGATTTAAGTATGCAGCCATCATTCTCCATGGGTTTTTGATAACAGCATCGCCACCCGGTTGCATTATATATTCAAAATGTGTAATTCTTTCGTAGTTATTAAGGTCACAAACAAAGAATTCGCCTCCCCAAATATTGCCATCATCGCCATATCCGGTTCCGTCAAAACTAATACCTATAACCTTTTCATCTAGCTTGAACTCAGCCATGCACGATGCTATGTGAGCATGGTGGTGTTGTACTTTGGTAGTTGGTAAATGCATTTTTTCTACGTATCTCGTAGATAAATAATCAGGATGCATATCCATAACTGCAAGTTGAGGTTTGAACCTAAATAACTTGCTAAATCTTTTTACAGATTCGTCATAGAATTCAAGGGTCTCCATATTCTTTAAATCACCAATATGCTGACTAAGTATCGCCTGATTACCTTTTCCAATGCAAAAACAGTTTACAAGTTCACTACCTCCGGCAAATATTCCTTCAGTAACTAAATTTAACTCAATGGGGGATGGGGCATAACCTCTGGACCTCCTTAATACTCGTGGGATATTATTAATTACGGTTGTAACTGAATCATCTGCACGATTATGTATTTCACGATTATAAGTAATTAGGGCATCACTTATATTACCTAGGGTTGAAAGTGCATCTTCATTGGATATAACTACAGGCTCATCAGCAATATTACCACTTGTAAGAACAATAGAAACTACTTTCAATTTTTCAAATAGCATATAATGAAATGGCATATATGGAAGCATTACACCAATTGTATTTAACCCTATACTTATGAATGGCGATATATCCTTTTTCAACTTGAGAAGAACGATTGGTTTTCTCCAGTTGGTTAGTAATTCTTCTTCTTCATTACTCATGTGAAGATACTTGCGTACTGAAATAATATCCTTAAACATTAAAGCAAAAGGTTTTCCTTCACGATTTTTTCCAATTCGCAAGTTATTAATGCTATTATCGTCAAATGCATTACAAGCAAGATGATAGCCACCTAATCCTTTGATAGCTATAATCATACCATCCATAATTAATTTGCTCGATGTAGATATGATAGCGTCTATATCATTAATAATTTTGTTTTTATAATATAAGGAATAGTGTGGACCACAATTGTTACATGCTACGGGTTGCGCATGAAATCTACGATCGAGTATATTAATATATTCTGAATTACATGAACTACACATTGGAAATACATCCATTGTAGTTTTTGAGCGGTCATAAGGAAGATCCTTTATTATTGTAAAGCGTGGACCACAATTTGTACAATTGGTAAAAGCATAATTTATCCTGTTTACTTGGGCGCTCATATCGTTGAGACAATCGTTACATACTCCAATATCAGGACTGACTTCTGTTATTTCATTTGATTTTGAGGTGCTTTTTGTTATTGTGAAATTATCATATCCAACATACCTTGTCTTTTTAATAATTAAACTTGTAATATTTGATGCTGGGGGTATTTGTAATGGTATATCAGAAATGAAATTGGTTACATTTTTTTTGGTTCCTTCAACGTTAATTATCACTCCGGTATTGTTATTTTCAACTGTTCCTTTAATATTATGTTTAATTGCTATTCTATATATAGCCGGTCTGAATCCCACTCCCTGAACTAAACCTTTGATATGTAGCTTTTTAGATGTAATCATAATTAATTAGAAATCAGATGTCAAAGCTAATTTAAATTCATTATAAATTTATATATTGCGAAATAAATAACAAAAAAGAATTACATTTGTTGTGAATTAATTAACAGATCAAATGTGTGTTATTTTAAATAATTAAATTCAAATAGATGAAAGAAAAAATTCTTGAAATTATCAGTAAATATAATATGGACAAAACAAGAATGATGGACATATTGCATGATATTCAGAACCTTGCTGGGTGTGTTGATAAGGAAGCAGTTGAGGTATTGCATCGAAAGCTTGGAATGTCAGTATCACAAGTGGAGGAAGTTATTTCCTTCTATCATTTTTACACTTGTAAACCATTAGCTAAAATTAATATCTATTTAAATAATAGTGTTACAGCTAATATGCATGGGCGAAAAAAAGTTCTAGAAGCATTTAAAATAGAATGCAATGTTGAGGAAGGTTCTGTTAATTCTGATGGAGAATTCGGATTATTTAGTACTTCATGTATTGGGATGAACGACCAGGAGCCTGCAGCATTAATAAATGGCAGGGTTTTTACAAGGTTAACTCCATATAGAGTAAGAGAACTTGTCAAGGATTTAAAGAATGGTAAAAACATTGATGATTTAATATATGAAGGTGACGGAGGAGGCAGAAATGCATTACCTGAGATAAATTCAATGGTTTGCAATAATATACGTAGGAGAGGAGCTTTACTTACAGAAGACTATCAACCGTTTGATATTACTACCAATTTGCTTCCCGGTAGTACACCTGAAGAGATAATAACGATTGTGGAGGATTCAAACATACGTGGACGTGGAGGTGCTGGATTCCCAACGGGTTTAAAATGGAAATTTGGAAGAAAAGCAACGGGTGAACATCATGTTATTATTTGTAATGCTGATGAGGGAGAACCTGGTACTTTTAAAGATAGGATAATTCTTACTGAGTTTGCTGAGATGGTTTTTGAAGGTATGGTTATTGCCGGATATGCAGTTGGTGCTGATATAGGATTATTATATCTTAGATATGAATATAAATATCTACTCAATTATCTTGATGGTATACTTGATAAAATGCGTGCTAGTAATATGTTAGGAAATGAAATAAGTGGAATTTCCGATTTTAATTTTGATATCAGAATTCAACTTGGAGCAGGAGCATATATTTGTGGTGAAGAGTCAGCACTAATCGAGTCCCTGGAAGGTAAACGTGGTGAACCACGTGACAAACCACCATTTCCGGTTGAAAAAGGATACTTAAATTATCCTACAGTTGTTAATAATGTTGAAACATTGGCAACAATTCCTAAAATATTAAAAAATGGTTCTGAATGGTTTGTAAATAAAGGGAATAGCTCATCTGCAGGAACAAAGATACTTAGTGTTTCAGGTGATTGTAATTTTCCTGGCATTTATGAAGTGGAATGGGGTACAACAGTTAAAGATGTACTTGATATGTGTGGTTCTTATGATGTTCAGGCTATTCAGGTTGGAGGCCCATCAGGTGCATTGATTGGTGAGAAAGACTTTGATAGAACATTGAGTTATACTGATTTACCTACAGGTGGATCAATGATAGTGATTGGAAATAAACGTAATATCCTGAAAGAGGTGGTTATGAATTTTATGGATTTTTTCATTGAAGAATCGTGTGGTTCTTGTTCTACATGCCGAAATATGCCATCTGTTATGAAAGAAAGGCTCAAAAAGATTATGGCGGGTCGTGGTGTTGAAAGTGATATTGATGAATTATCATCATGGAGTGAGGTGCTTAAGGTTAGTCGTTGTGGACTTGGTCAAACTGCTGCAAATCCAATAACATCCAGTATAAATAATTTCCGCCATCTTTATGATAATCTAGTGCAGAAAGATGTTTCTTTTGATACAGGCTTTGATCTGGAAGAATCTGTTAAAGCTTCGTGTGCTGCTGTTGGTAGGCAACCAATTCTTCATAATATGTAATTGATAAACAGAAAACTATGAATAATAAAATAAAATTTAAAATAGACGGTAAGGAAATTATCACAGAAAGTGGTAAAACGGTAGTTGAAGCTGCTCGCGACAATGGAGTTTATATTCCAACACTTTGCAATTTCCCTGGTGTTCCTCCAAAAGGAAGCTGTAGGATGTGCACTATTAAAATTAATAATAGGTTTATGACCTCATGCACAACACCAGCTGCAGCAGGTATGGAAATTGAAAATGATACACCTGAAATAAATGAACTTCGTAAAAGTATTATTGAGCTATTATTTGTTAGTGGTAATCACTTCTGTCCATCATGCGAAAAAAGTGGAAACTGCGAATTACAGGCTCTGGCATATCGTTATCAAATGATGGTACCTAGGTATCCATTTTCATTTCCACAAAAGGAAGTTGATGCGTCAAGTCCAAAGATCATTAAAGATCAAAACAGGTGTGTACTTTGTCAGAGGTGCATGAAGACTATTAAAACTGATAATGGCGAACGGTATTTTTCTTTTTTCAAGAGAGGAAGTGAACTTGAGGTTGTTCTTGATGAAGAGCTGGGCAAAGAAATTACAGATGAACTCGCTAAGAAGGCAATGGAAAATTGTCCGGTTGGTTCAATTATATATAAAGAAGTTGGTTTTGTTGAGCCTATTGGTAAGCGTAAATATGATAAGGAGCCAATAGGATCTGACATTGATGTTTAATTTTAAAATTTGAAAAGATGAGTAAAAAAGTAATAGCAACAACTTCATTAGCCGGATGTTTTGGTTGTCATATGTCCATACTGGATATAGATGAACGTATAATTGATCTTGTGGAGTTAGTTGAGTTTAATAAATCACCCGTTGACGATATTAAAAAATTTACAAAAAGAGTAGATATAGGTATTGTGGAAGGCGGATGCTGCAACAGCGAAAATGTTGAAGTACTAAAATATTTTAGGGAAAACTGCGATGTTCTCATATCACTGGGAGAGTGTGCAATTATGGGAGGTCTACCTGCTTTACGTAATGGTATTCCTATCGAGGAATGTCTTAATGAGGCTTATCTCGATGGACCTACAGTTAAGGGAAATACTGAAAGAATTATCCCCAATGATCCTGAATTGCCAATGATTCTTGACAAAGTATATCCATGTCATGAAGTGGTAAAGGTTGATTATTACCTCCCGGGTTGTCCGCCTCGTGCTGATTTGATTTGGGATGCTCTCGTAGCATTGTTAACCGGTAGTGAGATGGATCTTCCTTATGAAGTAATAAAATTTGATTAATATTGTAAAACTAAATTGACATGCCAAAAAAAATAACTATAGAACCTGTAACACGTGTTGAAGGACATGGTAAGGTAACAATTAAAATTGACGATGAAGGCAACGTTCGTGAATCACGATTACATATTGTTGAATTTAGGGGTTTTGAACGATTTGTTCAGGGACGTCCTTATTGGGAAGCACCTGTATTAGTACAGCGTCTTTGCGGTATATGCCCGGTAAGTCATCATCTTGCAGCTGCTAAAGCACTTGATGTAATTGTAGGTGCAGGTACTGGAGATGGATTAACTGCAGTTGGGGATAAGATGCGCCGTTTGATGCATTTCGGACAGTTTTTTCAATCACATGTTCTGCATTTCTTTCACCTAAGTTCTCCTGATTTTCTGTTTGGGATAAATTCTGATCCTGCAATACGTAATATAATAGGTGTGATTGAGCATCATAAAGATTTAGCTGTTCAGGGTGTTATGATGAGAAAATATGGTCAGGAAGTGATATTTCATACAGCAGGTAAAAAAATTCATGGTACAGGAGCTATTCCTGGTGGAATTAATAAAAATCTGAGCATTGCCGAACGAGATTTATTGTTGAATGGAGCTGATCCTATGAATGCCGATAAAATGGTCGAATGGTCGGTAGCAGCTCTTGCTTTCTTTAAAGCTTATCATAAAAATAATACTACTTTAGTTGATACTTTTGCTGATTTTCCATCTAACCATTTAAGTATAGTTAGAAAGGATGGTGCAATGGATATTTATAATGGAGTATTAAGAGCTGTTGATGCTAATGGGAAAAGAATACTTGATGATGTTGATTGTCAGGATTATGATAAGTATATTGAAGAAGAAGTTAAGAATTGGAGTTATATGAAGTTTCCTTATCTAAAGCATATTGGTAAAGAAAAAGGTTGGTATAGGGTAGGTCCATTAGCACGGCTAAATGTTGTTGATTTTATACCAACACCTTTAGCTCAAAAGGAATTTGAAGAGTTTAAGGCATATACACATGGCAAGCCAAATAACATGAGTCTTCATTATCATTGGGCTAGATTAATTGAAGTTCTTTATGCAGCTGAAGAAATCAGAAACCTATTAAAGGATCCTGATTTGCAAAATGAAGATCTTGTAGTTAAAGGTGAAAAAACTAATAAAGGTGTAGGTGTTATTGAAGCTCCACGAGGAACGCTATTCCATCATTATGAGATAAATGATAATGATCAAATAACTCTTGCTAACCTTATAGTTTCAACAACAAATAATAATGAGCCAATGAATAGAGCTGTTAATCTTACTGCAAAATCATTTATGAATGGTCAGAAAGAAATTACAGAGGGTATGATGAATGCTGTTGAAGTTGCTATTAGAGCTTATGATCCATGTTTGAGTTGTGCTACACATGCACTTGGACAAATGCCTCTTGAAATGAAACTTGTTAATGCCAACGATGAAGTTATAGATACTAAATCAAAATAATTATGATAAAATTAAAAAGGAGAGCGCTAATTTATGGCTATGGAAATCCTGGTCGTGAAGATGATGGCCTTGGTATTGAAATGGTCAAAATGGTTCAAAACTGGATTGACATGCACAAACTTGATTGTATGACAACGGATAGCAACTATCAGCTTAATATTGAAGATGCTGAAAAAATATCTGAATGGGACATAGTTGTTTTTGTTGATGCATCTAAAGATGAAGACCTACATGAGTTTATTTGTAGTAAAGTAGAGTCTTCCGATGCTAAAGTTGAATTTACAATGCATGCTGTTTCACCAGCATATGTACTGCATTTAAGCCAGAAACTTTTTAATAAATCACCAGAAACATATGTTATGGGAATAAAAGGCTATGAATGGGATTTTAAAGAAGGCCTTTCTGATTGTGCAAAACTTAATTTGGAACAAGGATTTCAGTATTTAACTCGTAAATTGGCAGGATGGGCTCTTATAAAAAAGAATCTGCCCATAAGTATGTTGTCGTAGTACTTAATTAATATTATTGATAATATACATTTTTTATAAATAATTGTCAAGATTTAAATTTACGATTGATTTGAATTAGAGTGATTTTTGTACCTTGTAGTTTTAATTCATATCATATTTTGTTTCTTTAGAATTACGTATAGAAAAACCTGCTGTGAGGCAGGTTTTTTTATTAAAGGGGTTTGAATTTTATATACATTTACCTCAAATTTACATTTATGCTATGCTTGAACTATGGATAATTGATGCCTTATGGATATCTGTTGCATTCGTTTTTGGGATGCTTGCAAAGCGAATAAATTTACCTCCGTTAATTGGATTTTTAGCCGGTGGTTTTGTTTTGAATTTTGCCGGATTCACTGACGGTGGAATAGCATTGGATGTGGTTGCAGACCTGGGTGTAATGCTGCTTCTTTTTACAATTGGTTTAAAGTTAAATATTAAATCACTTTTAACAAAGGAGATTTGGCTAACTACCTCAGTACATATGATCCTGAGTGTGTTGTTGCTTGGGTCGTTAGTTTTCATAATTGGTTGGCTTGGCATATATTCAACTACATCCATGTCATTGGAAAGCTCAATGCTAATTGGGTTTGCACTTAGTTTTTCAAGTACAGTATTTGCTATTAAGGTACTTGAAGACCGAGGGGAAATGAATTCCTTTCATGGGAGAGTTTCCATTGGAATACTCGTAATGCAGGATATAATTGCTGTTATATTTCTTTCCATATCGAAGGGTATGTTGCCATCGATATGGGTGCTGGGATTGCCCATTTATCTGTTCCTGATAAGATGGATATTTATTAGAATATTAAATGTTGTTGACCACGGAGAATTGTTTACTCTTTTTGGTTTTTTTGCGGCATTTGTTACCGGAGCAATTGCTTTTGAGATTGTAGGTTTAAAACCTGATTTGGGAGCCTTGGTAATCGGAGTGTTGGTTGGTTCCCACCCTAGGGCAAAGGAGTTATCAAAACATATGCTTGCTTTTAAGGATTTTTTCCTTGTCGCATTTTTTCTCAATATTGGTATGTCAGGTTTACCTACATCAACATCTCTGTTTATTGCTTTGATTCTTGTACTTGCGATTCCAGTTAAGGGAACATTGTTTATGTTGTTACTAACAAGGTTTAACTTAAGGGCACGTACAGCATGGCATACTACCTTAAGTTTAGCTAGCTATAGTGAGTTTGGATTAATTACAACTGCTATTGGTGTTAAAATGGGAATTATTGACAATCAGTGGATGATAATCCTTGCCTTAAGTATGTCATTCTCTTTTTTAGTTGCATCTCCATTAAACACAATGGCACATAAGCTGTTTGACAAGTATAAGGATATCTTTATTAAGTTGAATACTAAAAATATCCATCCCGATGATGAACCAGTAAATTTAGGTAATGCAGTGGTTGTTATATGTGGTATGGGGCATATAGGACGGGCTGCATATCACCAACTTACTAGTGATTTTGGGAGTAGGGTAATGGCAATTGATTACGATATTGATGTTGTACAACATTTGTCGGAGGCAAACAAGAATGTCGTTTGGGGCGATGCAACAGATAGTAATTTTTGGTTGAATGTGAAGATGCCAGATGTTGAGTATATACTTCTAACAATGAATGACTATGTTTCAAATCTAAATACTGCAATTGCTATTTCGGGTTGTAAAAACCGAACTTTTAAAGTTGGAGCTCCTAGTCATCATATGGAAGAAATTATTGAACTTAAAGAAGTGGGAGTATCGTTTGTTTATAACTATCACGGAAGGGCAGGAGCAGACTTTGCAGATAGCTTTATTAGCTTTGTTGAGAATAGGAAGGGAGATATGAAGAGATTGTACAATGAATGAAAGTATAATAAGTGACTGCTTAAATGATTTAATGCATAATAAGGGAATAATATAGTGACAAATGGTAATAATAATAGATACTTTAATACTCATAATTTTATCATTTACTCATTTACTCATTAAATCATTTAATCATTCACTCATTAAATCATTGACAAATAAAAACTATGACTAAGAAATTATCCATATATCAAAAGCGCCATGTCGAATTTGTAAATAACAAAGTTGCCAAGGCAGTTATGGATTATGGTTTGATTGATAGTGGTGATAGTGTACTTGTAGCTGTTAGCGGCGGAAAAGATTCATTAGTATTGCTTGAAGCACTTGCTTCTTTTAAGAGATATGGATTTGTAGATTTTAATATTGAAGCAATTCATATTAACATTGAGGATATTCCATATAGTGTTGATAAAGAGTTTGTTATTGAGCTTTGCCAAAATATTGATGTGAAAATTAATTTCTTAAGCATAAAATCAAATATTGAAGATAGAGGAAAAAAAGCACCTTGTTTTGTATGCTCATGGCATCGCCGAAAGGCATTATTTAGATATGCAAAGGAACATGGGTTTCAAAAACTTGCCCTTGGCCATCACATGGATGATGCTGTTGAAACTCTATTGATAAATATGGCTTATCATGGTAATATTAGCTCATTACCAGCTAAACTTAGTATGTTCGATGGTGTTATAAATCTAATACGCCCACTTATTCTTCTTACTGATAAGGATAGTAGGGAGTTTGCTAACATAAAAAAATATAAAGAGCTAACAGAACCATGCCCGTTTGAAGATGTTACAAAACGTAAAACAGCCAGAGATTTAATAAAGCAGCTGGAGGCTATTCATCCAAAAGTAGCTCATAATTTATTTCGGTCGATGAGCAATATCGATGAGGAGTATTTGCCCTAATTTACTAATATTCACCCCAGCTTTTTACAATTAAAATATCAGGTTTATAGTGAGATATACCTAATTATATATTTGTTATATAGACGGAAATAACCTGAATAGTTGACAGTAATAACATATTTTTAACATAAAGTTTATAAAACAATCTTCCAGAGTCTGTAGGATCTGGAAGAGTTGTTAAAACTTGATATATAAGACTCTTCCAGGTCCTATGGACTCTGGAAGGTCTTATTATAAACAAAAGAAGCCTCCCGAATACGAGAGGCTTCAATTTTCAATAATTTAATTCCTATTATACTAGTCCTTGATCTTTAACAAAGTCATTAAGTATACCTTCAAGGTCAGGTTGACCAATTTCTTGTAGGTCATAATAAACTCTGGTTGAAGGTTTTTTAATATTTACAATGCGTTGTAAATCAATTGGAGTACCAATAACAACTGAATCACAATCGGTATTGTTGATTGATGTTTCAAGGTCTTTAAGTTGCTGATCGCTGTATCCCATGGCTGGTAATAATGTACCTATATTTGGATAAATCTTAAACGTTTCGGCTAATTTACCAACAACGAATGGACGTGGATCGATAATTTCGCCTGCACCGTATTTTAAGGCAGCTACAGTACCAGCACCAAGTTTCATTTCACCGTGTGTAAGTGTTGGGCCATCTTCCACAACTAATACTCTTTTGCCTTTAATTATTGAAGGGTCATCAACAGCAATAGGTGAAGCAGCATCAACAACAATAGCGTGAGGAGCTACTTTGCTAATATTATCTCGTACAGTTTGAATATCTTCGGGAGCGGCTGTATCCATTTTGTTAATAATTGCAACATCAGCCAAGCGCAGCGTTACTTCACCTGGATAATATTTTAATTCGTGTCCCGGGCGATGTGGGTCAACAACTGTCATGTTAAGGTCTGGTTTGTAAAAGGGGAAATCATTATTACCACCATCCCAAAGTATAATATCACAACCATCAGGATCCTTTTCAGCAGCTCTTACAATTGCTTCATAATCAACACCGGCATAAATTACATTACCACGTACAACATGTGGTTCGTATTCTTCCATTTCTTCAACAGTACATTTATGTTTAGCAAGATCTTCAACAGTTGCAAAACGTTGCACTTTTTGTTCAACTAAATCACCGTAAGGCATAGGATGTCTGATAGCAACAACTTTTAAGCCTTTGGCCATTAAATATTCAATAACTTTACGTGAAGTCTGGCTTTTACCACAACCTGTTCTAACAGCACCAACAGCTATTACCGGCTTAGTACTTTTAACCATTGTATCTTCAGGTCCGAGAAGTATGAAATTAGCACCTGCAGCGTTAACAATAGCACTTACACCCATAACTCTTTCATAAGGAACATCACTGTACGAAAATACACAATCATCAATATTATTATCTTTAATTAACTGTACAAGATCACCCTCAACATATATTGGGATTCCATCCGGATATAGATCACCTGCTAATTCAGTAGGATATTTCCTGCCATCAATATCAGGGATTTGTGCTGCAGTAAAAGCAACAACGTTATAATCTTCATTTCCACGATAATAGGTGTTAAAATTGTGAAAATCTCGTCCGGCTGCACCAATAATAATTACATTCTTCTTCATATAAATAGTGTTTAAATATTTATTATTATTTGTTTAAAATTCAATTAAGCAAATTTAAAAATTTTAATGATTCAAACTGTTTTTTATTTAATAGATATGTAATTTAGACTGTTCTAAATAATATATTTTAATTATATAGATCTACAGTTTTTTTGAAATTAATTACAAATTATAAAAAATACTTGACAAGGCTATAAAAAAGCTCTGAACTTGTACTTTTCAAATATATTATCAGATATAGTTAGTTTACTTGTGGAATATGAGGTTATTGAAACTGAGAATTAATTACCTTTGAAAAAAACCAATTATATTAGAAATGAAATTAATTTCAACAAACATCTGTAAAACCAGTGATATTGGCGTAAACGATAATCTTTTTGGAGGAACGATGTTATCATGGCTTGATGAAGCTGGTGGAATTATGGCATCGTGTGTGTGTAGCTCAAATAATGTTATCACCCTTAAAATGGAGGAAGTTCTATTTAAAAAACCTGTTAAAGTTAAAGATCATGTTAGAATATATGGTAAAGTTAGGCATATTGGTAATACATCCTTGAAGTTATCACTAGAAGCAAGAACAGTAAATTTAATAGGTAATAGTGAAGATATCGTATGTTCAACTTGTGTTGTTTATGTGAACGTTGACGACCAGGGAAAACCAAAAATAATAATAAAATAGGTGTAAAAGCATTCTGAATCAATGATATTTCTTTTGTTTATTGATTAACAACTTGTTTGCTGAAATAAAATGAGTTATATTTGTGATGTTAATTTTATTAACACTAGTAACTCAAACCTATTCAGTAAATTAAATTCTATAATTATGAAAAAATTTACCTTATTTTTATTGTTTTTATTTGTCCTCACTTGTGTTGTCGGGCAACAAACTCTTGATACAAAGAAACAAACTAAGGAGCAAAAACTCGTTGAGCAAATAGCCGCTTCCAATGATGGAACCCCTGATTATAAGCTTAGTGTTCTGGAAAGTTATCGTAAGTTACAATACAAAACGTCAATTTACAGCGAAGTTCCAAAACACGGCTCAGGTCTCCGTTTGGGTATTTATCAAATAGAAGCTGCGTGTGCCGATGGTGCTTCCGCTAAAAATATGGAACTGCTTGAAGAGGCTGTTAAACAAGCCAAAAAGTTTGATGTTCAGTTACTTTCATTTCCTGAATTATATGTTACGGGATATACGCTGAGCCCTGAAGATGCTAAGAAAGTTGCCGAATACATGACTGGACCAAGCATAACAAAGGCATGTGAAATTGCTAAAAAATTCAATATGGCGTTAATAGTACCTTATGCTGAAAAAGTTGATGAGGATGACGGTGTAGCTCGGTATTATGATGCCATAGCAGTTATTAAAGAAACCGGAGAATTATTAAACAGTTATAAAAAGACTCATCTTTATGGTCAACAGGAAAGAGATAACTGGAGTTGTGGAACAAGCGATTATCCTGTTTATAATATTTTTGATTTCCCGGTAGGTGTACTTAACTGTTATGAGTGTGAATTCCCTGAATTGCAGCGAATTCTTGCTTTAAATGGTGCTAAACTAATAGTAGGGCCAACCGCAGCCGATAGTTATTACAGACTACCTGGCGGGCAAAGAAGTGCTGTACCTTATCCTGATATTTCAGAAATATTAATACCGGCTAATGCTTATGCGAACAACATATTTTTCGCATATTCAAATCGCACCGGATATGAAAAACGCGGCGATGATCAGTGGCATTATAGTGGTAATAGCATAATTTGCGGTCCGCATGGTGACATAATTGTAAAAGCAAATCATCAGCAAAACACTATGCTTATAGCAGATTGTATTCCAGCTTATTACGGGATGACACATCCTGCTCCAAATTATTACTATTTGAAAGATCGTAGACCTGAACTTTACAAGAAACTGACGGATGAAAAGGTTCATTTTCATAATGAAGGAGGAGATGAAGTTGACCTGGAAACCGATTTCTTTAAAAGAGGGTTCTTTTATAAAGATAATTGTGTACATGACAAACAACAAATTCATAAGTAGTTAATTTAATAAAATAGTATTGTAATGTAAACATGAATTTGTTTCATATTAAAATATTTATTCTTGCTTTCTTGTTTTTAACAATTTCATCCAATTCGTTTTCACAAGAATTTGTTACTGATTGTGAGGGGAATAATTATGCTACAATTAAAATTGGTGAGCAGATTTGGATGGCCAGGAATCTTAATACCATTCATTATGCTAATGGTGAAAAGATTAATTCCGTTTGTTATGATAATGACACTGCCTATTGTAGAATATATGGAAGATTATACACATGGGACGCTTTAAATGTGGGTGAAAATTCAGACAGTCTTCTAAGTGTTTGTCCCGATAACTGGCACATATCTACTGATGAAGAGTGGGATATTATGCTTGATTCAGTAGGAGGATTTCGAAATGCTGGCACTATATTAAGAATAGGTAAATATTCTGACTTTAATTTGCAATGGGGAGGTAATTATCAATCTGAACTAACTATTTTTAGTTTTATCAATCGCAATGCATACTTTTGGTCTTCAACTAAGTATAGTAAAAGTGCTGCATGGATGCGAATGATAGGTGCTAATATGAAAAATGTTAACCGATCGACAGCACCGAAAGAATATGCATTTAGTATAAGGTGTGTTAAGGATTAATTAATCTGTTAATCTTTGAGATTAATTTTCTCTGTTTACCTTAACTTTTAAGCTATCAATAAAGTTAGCTTTAACCCAGTAAATATCTGCGTTTCCATTTTGCGGTGATGTTTGTAGTGTTTGAAAGAATTCGTAAGATAATGATGTTGGTTGAGATTTTTCTGATAGCCCACGCGATGACATGAAAAATAAATATTCTCCATCTGGTGAAAGTGATGCTGACCATCCTCTACCCAAGTCTTTATTAACTGTTTGCCCCATATTTATTGGTTCACTCCAATTACTATTAGTATTAAATGTGATGTAATAGTTTACACCTGCAACATCTTTTTCAACTCCAATGGCCGGAATAATTATAAATTTTTCATCTGGGGAAACATAAGCGTTGAAACGGTTTCTGCCACAGTTTATCTGCTTAGGTAACTTTTCTGGTTTTTTAAATTTGCCATCAAAAAAATCTGATTTGTAGATATTGTGAACCCCGGAGGGTTCATCACGAGTAAAATATAAGGTTCCATTTTTTGTTACTGATGGGTAAAACTCTCCTCTGCTGGTATTAATTGTTGAGTCCAATAACCTGGGTTCTCCCCAGTTATTGCCATCTCTTTTTACTACCCAAATGTTCTCATCTTTTGTTTCTGTCGAATCATTTACAGGTCTGTTGGAGGCAAAGTAAAGCAGGTTTCCATCATAGCTTAAACAAGGTTCAATTGTGACATAATATGGAACTTTAGCGAATGATGCAACTTCTGGTTTGGTCCAAACCCCATTTTTAAGCGTTGTACTTAATATAGTTGCATAACTATAGTTGGAGGTTGCAAATGTAAAGTACATCTCATCCCCGGCTGGTGAAAATGTTATATCACGATTTACTAATCCGTTCGAAATTATACCAGGGGCAAATACTTTAGTTGTAGTATAGGGGAGAGTCTGCCCCATATATTCACCGGTTAGTACGATATTTTCATTTTCTGTTAAATCCGTTGAAAGCCTCGATTTCAACTGTTGTTTACAGGATGTTATAGATACAAGTATCCCAATTAAAAATATATATATAGTTTTCATGCGAATTGCTATTTGGTATTACATATAAAATTATGGCTAAAGTGAGTCAAACATTGCTCAAAAGCAAATGAACTATACATAGCTGATAAATAAATAGATATATGAGTGTAAATTAGCAATAAAACCGTTATGTCGATATTATTCCATTATTTAATGGATTAACATACATGTTTGTCGATTAGACATATAAATACATGAAAATTATGTAATTATAGGTTACTTTTGTAATCAAATGAAAAAAATGCATTCAAAAAATTATACTCTTGCTATCAGAATATTATCCCATTTATTATTCTGGATTGCATACATAATGTTCTTCTATTTTCAATACAAATTTTACAGTAAGGACTTTAACTCAATAGCTGCTATATCAAGCCTTTCTCTAACGGCATTAGTTGATATAATAGCAGCTTATTTTACGGTTTACTTTTTGTTGCCACAGTTTCTTTTTAAAAGGAAGTATGTGCTATTTGCACTTATCTTTTTGATTTCTGCAGCCCTTGCCATTATTCTTCAACGAGTATTTTTATATTACATTTCCTATCCAATTATTTATGGTGAAACTGTAGAAAAGTTAGGATCATTTTGGCGTATTAATCCGTTTTACTCATTTTTTAATATTTATACAGTTGTATGTTTGTTTGCTGCAATCAAGCTAATGAAATATTGGTATAAAAATCAAAAGGTGAAAATTGAACTTGAAAACAAAAATAAGACTAGCGAGTTGGCATTGCTCCGTTCGCAACTTAACCCTCATTTTCTGTTTAATACGTTGAACAATATTGATGCCCTGATAACTTCAAATCAGGAAAAAGCCTCAGATGCTATTATTAAACTATCTGAAATAATGCGCTTTACATTATATGATGCAAATAGTGACAGGGTTCCTCTGGAAAAAGAAATTAGCTATCTGGAGAGTTATATTTCACTTCAACAACTTAGGTTGAAGAATCCATTTTTTGTGAAGTTTAATAACGATGCAGATTGTAAAGGCATGTCAATTGCTCCCATGTTGTTTATTCCTTTTGTAGAAAATGCTTTTAAGCATGGCTTGAAGAATATTGTGGCTCCGGGTATTGAAATTTCTTTAAACTGTGTTGAGGGAAATATTAATTTTGAAGTTGTTAATAGATATAGTATGATTGAGGAACAGAATAAAGATGCTACTTCGGGTATTGGGTTAGTTAACACCAAAAAGCGTTTGGAGTTACTGTATCCCAATAAGCATAAACTTGAAATACGGAAGAGCACCGGTATATTTAAGGTTACTCTGACAATATTTTCGAAGTAACATACTATATTTGTAAGTAAAAATTTATAAATAAATGAAAATCAATTGTATTGCAATAGATGATGAGCCTCTGGCATTGCAAAAGATGCACGACTACATCTTGAGGGTTGGGTATTTAGACCTACTTGCTCAGTTTGATAATGCTTTGGAAGCTATTGAGTTTTTAAAATCCAACAAAGTTGACCTGATTTTTCTAGATATCCAGATGGAAGAACTTACAGGGATACAGATGATTGAGGCAATGACAGAAAAACCAAAGATTATTTTCACAACAGCCTATCATGAATATGCTATAGTAGGCTATGAACTTGATGTGTGTGATTATTTGCTAAAACCAATTTCATTTACACGGTTTTTGCAGGCTTGTGAGAAGGTTCATGGAATTCTATCTCCCGATAATGATGAAGAATATCAGCCTGTTATTAGCAACGATAACTTACCCATTGAAGAATATTTTTTTATTAAAAATGGCAATATTACCCAGAAGATAAACATGGCTGATGTATTATTTGTTGAAGGGATGAAAGATTATCTTCGAATTCACACTGTTAATGATAAGATAATGACTCTGTTAAGCTTTAAAAAACTGGAACAATCATTAATGTATCCTAAGTTTGCTAGAATCCATAAATCATATTTGATTGCAATTGACAGAATAGATAGTATTGAAAGAAATAGAGTTACTATTGGCGATCAAATACTACCCATAGGAGAAAGTTATCGCAGGCAATTTTTTGATGTTATCGACAAAAAAAGATTGAGCTGATAAAATTTGGTAATACTTCTTTCTTCTGTTTTCACAAAATTACTTTGCATAATTTAGACTATATCGTTGAAAAGAAAAAGATATTAGTTTGTTCTATTTGTATTGCTATTTAGAGATGTATTCTTATCTTTCTCCAATTTTTGAAATTATAGCAAGTTTATGATCAATTCAAGCATAGTTGAAGAATTTATAGTAAGGTTTAATACCATCCCTCGGGTTTTTAAGTCGCCCGGAAGAATTAACCTGATAGGTGAACATACCGATTATAATGAAGGATTTGTATTACCGGCAGCTATTGATTATCATATGGTACTGGCAATGCACCCGAATAACCTAAAGTTATTCAGGTTTTATTCGTACGATTATAGTGAGTATGTTGAATTTGATATCTCAAATATTCAAAAATCAAAAACTTTATGGGCTAACTATTTGCTGGGAGTGATATCTCAATTTAATAAATCCGGAAAATACATAACAGGAGTAGATTGTGTGTTTGGCGGGAATATTCCAATTGGAGCTGGTTTATCGTCATCAGCTGCTATTGAGTGTGGTTTTGCTTATGGTTTAAATGAACTATTTAAAACTAAGTTTATGAAAATTGATTTAGTTAAAATGTCACAAAAGGCCGAGAATGAGTTTGCCGGGGTTATGTGTGGCATTATGGATCAGTTTGCAAGTGTTTTTGGAAAAGAAAATAAGGTTATTCAGCTAGATTGCAGATCTCTTGAATTTCAGTATTTTCCTTTCAACATGCCTGACTATGATATTATTTTGTGTGATACAAAAGTTAAGCATAGCTTAGCCTCATCAGAATATAATAAAAGGCGTAATGAATGTGAAAAGGGTGTTGATATTATTAAGAAATATGAAGAGGATGTTCACTCGTTAAGAGATGTCAATATAGCGATGTTAAATAAGTATAAATCAAAATTTAATCCCATAATTTACAAAAGGTGTAAATATGTTATTGAAGAAAACTCAAGGGTGCTGGATTCGTGTGAAGCTTTACAGAATAATAAACTGGAATTATTAGGTGAGAATATGTTCAACACTCATGATGGTTTACGATTTGATTATGAAGTAAGTTGCAGAGAGCTAGATGTGTTAGTTGATTTCGCGAAAGCGCAAGAATGTGTAATTGGAGCAAGAATGATGGGTGGTGGTTTTGGCGGTTGTACAATTAATTTAGTTCTAAAATCAGGAACTGAAGCATTTATTAGAAATATAACAAGGGATTATTTGGATAAAACAAATAAGCATTTGGGAATTTATAAAACTAGAATTTCTGAAGGAACTTCAGAAATAGTATTAACAGATTAATTCTAAATAATGAATAATTTTGCAACTATTGATTATGTTATTTTTATTTCCTACGCGATACTGATTATTTCGGTTGGGCTATTTGTTTCAAGAACAAAAAAAGGACATCAAAAAACAGCTGAAGAGTACTTTCTAGCTGGCAAATCGCTGCCCTGGTGGGCAATAGGCGCCTCATTAATTGCTGCAAATATTTCAGCTGAACAATTTATTGGGATGTCTGGTTCGGGATTTGCAATTGGTTTGGCCATTGCTTCATACGAATGGATGGCAGCCATAACCTTAATAATTGTTGGCAAATATTTTCTTCCAATATTCATTGAGAAAAAGCTGTATACTATTCCTGAATTTGTGGAAAAGCGTTTTAGCACTAACCTAAAAACTATATTGGCAATATTTTGGGTAGCACTTTTTATTTTTGTTAACCTCACTTCTGTATTGTATTTAGGAGCGAAAGCCTTAGATACAATTGTTGGAACAGGTGATGGATCAATAATGCTTGTAAGTATTATTGGGCTTGCTTGTTTTGCTGCTGCCTATTCTCTTTGGGGCGGATTGGCTTCTGTTGTTTGGACTGATGTAATCCAGGTTATTTTATTGGTATTGGGAGGGTTGCTAACTGCCTTTATTGCGTTGGACCATGTTACTCCTGAAGGAGGAATACTGAACGGTTTTCGACATATTTATGATGTTGTTCCAGAGAAATTTTCAATGATCCTTTCGAAGGGTGACATTATAACTCCAAATGGAAAGGATGCGTGGTGGGATTTACCAGGTCTTGCTGTTTTAATTGGAGGTTTATGGGTAGCAAATTTGTATTATTGGGGTTTTAACCAGTATATTATTCAACGTACTTTGGCAGCAAAAAGTTTAAAAGAATCTCAACGGGGAATAGCCTTTGCAGCATTTCTTAAACTATTAATTCCTCTTATTGTAGTTATTCCTGGAATTATAGCCTTTGTTATGAACGCCGATGCTGATGGAAACCTGATGAGGAGCTCAATGGATCCTAATTTTATTAACTCTGATGGGATGGTTATAAATGATAATGCTGCACCATGGTTAATTAGTAATTTTATTCCTGTTGGGATAAAGGGGTTAGTATTAGCTGCTTTAGCTGCTGCGATAGTTTCATCTTTAGCCTCAATGTTAAATTCTACTTCCACTATTTTTACGATGGATATTTACAAACCCTATTTTAACAAAAATGCTTCTGATAAGCAAACTGTAAATACAGGAAGGATTTCAGCTGCTGTTGCATTAATCATTGCTGTTGTTATTGCACCTCAACTAGGTAATTTGGGTCAGGTTTTTCAATATATACAAGAATATACCGGTGTTGTGAGTCCTGGAATTTTAGCTGTATTTTTAATGGGACTATTTTGGCGAAAAGCAACTAATAATGCTGCTATTTGGGGAATAATATTATCTATTCCTATCGCAATGTATTTTAAAGTAGGCCCTAATGGCTGGTGTGAAAGTAGCATGTTTTTAGTCCTTCCCTTCATGCAGCAAATGCTAATAACATGTATTCTTACGATAATTATAATTTTTGGTATTAGCTATTTTGAAACAAGTGGCAAAGATGACCCTAAGGCCATTGTTCTATCAAAAAAATTGTTTGAAACAGGTACTGCATTTAATATTAGCGCAGTAGTTATTATGATTATTCTGGTCTTTTTATATGCGTTGTTTTGGTAAATAATGATAGATATTTCTTATTGATATATTCCAAATTTATAGATAGTTTTTTGTGTATATTTTTCTCCCGGCTCTAATACTGTTGATGGAAAATTAAGTTGATTTGGTGAATCAGGAAAGTGTTGAGTTTCAAGGCAAAAGGCGTTTCTGAAATTGTAAGTTGTTTCATGATGTCCAATGTCCGACCCATCTAAAAAATTACCCGAGTAAAATTGTATTCCGGGCTCCGTTGTAAAAACCTCCATGGTTCGTCCTGTTTGGGGTTCAATAACTTTTGCTGCTAATGATAGTTCATTTTCATCTTTATTTATTACCCAATTGTGGTCGTAACCTCTTCCCAACTTTAGTTGCTCATAATCATCTTCAATGCGCAAATCTATTCTAGTAGTTTCATTGAAGTCCATTGGTGTAGCAACAACTGATCTTAATTCACCTGTTGTTATTATTTCATTATTAACAGGAGTGAAGAAGTTCGCGTTTATCATTAGTTCATGATCTAGTATATCACTCTTTCCACCATCCTTTAAATTGAAAAAGCTATGGTGAGTTAAATTAATGACAGTTTTCTTATCTGTTTCAGCTAAATAATCTATAACTATTTCGTTATTATTTGTCAAAGTGTAGGTTACCCATGTATTTAGATTGCCGGGATATCCTTCTTCGCCATCAGGACTCAAATAATGCAGTTTAATAAAATGCTGATCATTATTGTTTTTGTAATCCTGAACTTCCCATATTACATTATTAAAACCAACATTACCTCCATGTAAATGATTGTTTCCAATATTTCTGACAAGTGTAAATTCGTTGTCATCGAGAGTAAATTTTCCATTAGCAATTCTATTACCAAATCTACCAATAGTAGCACCAAAATATAAGTTACCGGTTATGTATTCCTCAGGATTGTCATATCCCAAAACAACTTCACCAACGGTGCCATTTCTATCAGGCACCAATATTGACACAATACTTGCTCCAAAGTTGGTAATCTTCACTGTTATTCCATTGCTGTTAGTTAGTTCAACAATCTCAAGGTCTTTGGTCGTGTTTTTCATTTTGTTATTCATATAGTTGGTGTTGCATGCAATTATTGTTCTTGTAAATAAGGTAAGAGATATTATTTTCTCATTTTTAAATTTTTAACCGGATTAAATTCTGAAAAATATTAAGAATATCAAAAGTAGTATAAAGTTTAAAAAATGATATTATTTTTGGTGACTTTTAGAAATTACTTAATAGCAAAGTCATGTTACGAAAAATTTTATCGATTGTAGTCATCCTAATGTTTGGATATCAGTTTAGTATTAATGCATGCACCATTATTGCAGTTGGTAAAAAAGCTTCAGCAGATGGTTCAAACATAATATCACATACTGATACTGGTCCTGATTCAAGGATATTTGTTGTTCCAGCTCAAACATTTAAACCAGGTGATAAAGCCTCTGTATATTGGGGAATTCAGGATGCAGACAGGGCTTTGGATGATGATGGAATAATACTAGGTTATATTCCACAGGTTGAACAAACTTATAAGTATTTTCAATCGGCATATTCACACCTAAATGAATACCAACTTGGAATTGGTGAAAGTACTACAGCTCAAAGGCAGGAACTAACTTGTTCTCGTGAGAATGGGAAACAGATTATGACAATTGAGCAGGCACAGATTTTTGCTTTACAGCGATATAAAGTTGCCAGAGAGGCTGTTAAGTTTATTGGAGAACTAATGACAAAGTATGGGTTCTTACCTTCGAGTGGTGATGGATCTGAAACACTTGTTATTGCTGACACAGAAGAAATTTGGATTCTTGAAATATTTGGTGTTGGACAGGGATGGACTCCGGAAAGTGGGAAACCCGGCGCTATTTGGGCTGCCCAAAGGTTACCTGAAGATAAAGCTACAATGATTCCTAACTGGAGCATTATTAAGGAAATAAATGTAAAAGATAAAAAAAACTTTTTGGTTTCAGAAAATTATAAATCTGAAGCAATAGATCGTGGATGGTATGATCCTTCTTCAGGGAAACCATTTATATGGCAGGAAGCATACACTCCTTTGCCTGTTGAATATGCTACAGGTAGATTTTGGCTTTTTCACCAAACTTTTGTGCCTAATCTTCGTGAATGGCCTGACCGTTTCTTAGATGGTGATCCGTATAAAGGAATAAGTCCATATTTTCAAATTGTTGAGCCTTTATCCATATATCCATTTTCGGTTGTTCCTGAGGAGCTTATATCAGTACAGGATATAATTGCATTTCAACGCTCAACTTATGAAGGTACTATTTATGACATGACTTCCGGTCCTGAATGGCTTGTGCCGGATGGTGAAGGGAAGATGGTTAAAAGTCCGTTAGCTACTCCATTTCCAAGTAGAGATCTGCGTAAGCTAATGAAAATTACTTATCGTCGACCAGTTGCCCGTCATCGTGGACATTACGGCATGGTACTTCAACTTAGGGATTGGTTACCTGATGAAATTGGGGGAGTATATTGGGTTTATCTTGATAATCCTTATTTTAGCCCTTATGTTCCAATATATGCTGGAAACCTTTCGGTTGCAACTACATATAAAACTTATGATCCCAATAAATATGATGAAAATTCTGCTCGTTGGGCAATTGATTTTGTGGATAACCTGACAAATCTAAAATTTCAACTAATAGCTGAGGACGTACGAGAGGTAAGGACTCCTTTTGAAAATGCAATATTTGATGATCAAAAATTAGTTGAAGAAAAAGCCATAATATTATATAAAAGAGATCCTATTATTGCTCAGGAGTATCTAACAAATTATTCTAACGGTTTAATGTATGATGTTACTGAAATGTTTATTGAGTTAAGGAATGATATTATCACAAATTATACTAATAATCATGAGTAGAGTTTATGGTAACTCATATAAATTTAGTTGCAAATAATTACTAATTAATCGGCTAATTTATTGTTCTGGTTAGAGTATTGTAAATATGACAGTTCAATAATAGTTAATTCATTCTCATATAACTCAATAGTAAGAGTATTTGGTTGTACTTTAGCACACCTCAAGAATATATTACCAATATTAAACTATTAACATAATACAGTAATTATGAAAAAAACTTGGAAGTTTTATCTCGGTATTGCACTTTTTACCTACTCATGGATACCTTACATCTTTGTGTTTTTGATCATGCCATTTTTAAGTTTCACTACAACTGAGGCTTTATCAATCTCCTCTGTAATACTTGTTACAGCTGAGGTGGCATTTGCAATTTCTATTGCATTGCTAGGAAAAGATTTTATTAATATGCTTAAGGCAAAATTTAAAAGTAAATTTTCTAAAAAAGGAGGTAAAGAAAGTTTCAAACCAATTAGTAAGTTACGTTACCGTATTGGGATTATACTTTTTATTTTTACTCTGGCAATACCCTCAATACTTACAGAAGTTGTACTTTATTACGATTATCTTGATTATATAGGATTAAATAATCTGTTGTATATATATTTATCTTTTGATGTAATATTTATTTCTAGCCTATTTATTCTTGGTGGTGAATTTATTGATAAGCTAAGGGGGCTTTTTACATATGCCGATGTGGTTGGTAAGGGTACTAAGTGAATTTAATAATAGATAGTTGATAACATAAAACATATTCAAAATGGATAAACTTAAAAATAGTCTGCAAAAACACAGTCAGAATAATGAGAGTAAAAAGGCTTCTCAATTATTAAACGATACGCTGGATGGAATAGCAACCGCTCTTAATGGCGATGAAAATCTTAGCAAGGAGATGACAGGTGACTTAGGTCCAATTAATGCGATAATTGGCATAAAAACTGATGATGAATCAATAAAAACGACCGTAGTAATTAAAGATGGCAAGTTTAGTTTTATTAAAGATTTCTGTGATATCGATGCAGATGCAACACTTGTTTTTGATTCAACAGAAGAGTTTAATAATTATGTGAATGCAGATTCGGATGAGGCAATACGTATGTTTTTAGCCAGCCGGGTTCGTCTCGAAGGGAACCAATCAATTTTTGGATATGTTAACTATTTAATAAGTTTGTTGTCGTGGCAAGATGATGTAAAAGGCTTTGATGTACAAAAAGATGTACACAAAAAGCAAAATCTAGCTGCTGCTGGTGGCGCAACAAATGATGGGCGAAGCATGAAGGACAATCGCATTAATACAAGGCTAAAAGCAGAGAGTATTGATGAAGGAGTTAAGTGGTTAGATGAACCATATTTATCCGAATATACTATTGAAGATTTTCCACGCCTTGTAAAATTTAAAGAAGATCATCTAAACACGATGCCTGAAGTAACAGCTGAACAGGGGAAGTTACTTACTGACTATTATGTTGAAAATGGGTTTGAAAAACAAAAGGATGGCACGCCATGGGACCCTATGTTACGTACTGCAAAAGGATTTGAGTATCTTATGAATAATAAGGTACCGCTTATTCGCGAAAACGATTTACTTGCCGGTACTATTACAACAAACCCTATATGTGGATCTGTAAATCAACCATATACTGTTGGATGGTCTATTTGGGGTGAGTTAAATACAATTGCCTATCGTGAACTTGATCCGTTTTATGTTAACGAAGAAACAAAAAATTCTTTAAGCAGGTATGTTTTTCCGTATTGGAGAGATAAATATATACAACAAAAGTGGAAAGATGATAATGACTATCCTTTGTCGGCAAAAATTAACGACCGTATGTTTTGTTTTGGGTTATGGGGTCTTGTTTCACTTAACCCCGGAAGTCCAGGTTACGACAAAGTCGTTAAATTTGGTATAGGTAGTATGAGAGAAGAAATTGATACAAACCTACATGAATTTAGTAATAAATCAGACGAGTATCAAAAAGCGAATATAGATAAGAAAAATTCATGGGTAGCAATGGCTGCAGCATTGGATGGAATGTTGGCATACACAAAAAACCTTGCTAAAGTTGCTAAAGAAGAAGCTGAGAAAGAATCAAATCCAACGCGTAAATCAGAACTTGAAGATATTTACAAAACTCTTCAACACGTACCCGAAAAACCAGCCCAAACACTTAGAGAAGCAGTTCAAACACTTTGGATTATGTTTATTGGTTCTTGTTTAGATGCTATGGATGAGAGTATTACAATTGGAAGGCTCGATCAAATACTTCAGCCATATTTTGAGGCTGATATTAAAAAACTTCCTGAAAACGAACGAGAGGAGTACATTAAAGGGGCAATTGAGCTTGTTGGAAGTTTGTTTTTACGTTTTACAAGCCATTTGGTGGCTGCTGCAACTGTTGCTTCGTGGCAAAATTCAGGTGCACCAGGTGTTACATCAGTGATGGTTGGTGGAGTTACTGCTGATGGAAAAGATGCTGTAGTTGATATGACATATATTGTATTAAAAGTTGCTGAAATGCTGTCTCTTAATGACCCAGATATGGATGCTCGTTATATGGTTGGTGTGAATAGTACTGCTTATATTACACGTGTTGCTGAGCTAAATTATATTACAAGCGGTACACCGTCAGTACATAATGATGAAGCCATTATTGACTCATTATGTCAGCATGGATGGGATGTTAAAGATGTTCGTGAGTGGGTAGCATGTGGATGTGTTGAACCAATAATTACTGGAAAGCATTTTGGTGCAACAGGCGATTTAGATTCAAATTTGATGGTTCCGCTAACAATGGCTATATACAATGGATATCATCCATCTGCCAAGTGGGATTTTGGTCCAAAAACAGGTAAACTAGTTAGCTTTAAGACATTTGATGAATTTTATGAAGCATTTGAGAAGCAATTCAATTTCATTTATAAACAAGCTACTGAGGCATCATTGCAAATTCTGAAAGCTCAACAAAATCTAATGCCAGCACCATTAAGTTCTGCTCTATTGGAAAATTGTATTAAAGAGGGTGTTGGTATGACACATGGTGGAGCAAAATATAACTCTTCAGGAGGTGCTTTTACTGCTTTATCCGATGTTATTGACTCACTACTTGTTATTAAGCAAGTGATATTTGATGAAAAAAAATATTCTTTTGATGAATTACGAATAGCTATGGATGATGATTTCGTGGGCCATAAAGCATTACACACCTATATTGAAAATAAAGTTCCTAAGTTTGGCTCAGGTGATGAAGGTGGCAGAGTTATGGTTGATAGGGTTACAACAATGATAGCCGATTATATGCATAGTCATGATAATGGAAGGGGAGGAGTTTATTTTCCCGGCTACCGAACCAATAATAATCATACAGTTTATGGACGTGTTTCTGGTGCTTCAGCATCAGGCAGACTTGCTGGCAAACCTTTTACCTCAGGGCTTACCCCAAACCCTGCTGCATCAAATAATATTCTGGATAACTTGAATGATGTTGCAAGTATTAATCCATTAAATTGCGACAATAACTACACATTTAATGTTCGTGTTTCTTTTTCAGATAAAGATGCACACAGGCAAAATGTTGATCATCTTGTAAATTACATACAAACATATTTTATAAACGGAGGTATGCAGATCCAATGCAATATTGTTGATAGTGATACCCTTAAAGATGCTATGGCTCATCCAGAAATGTATCCTGATTTAATTGCCCGTGTTTCAGGATATACTGGATATTATACGCGAATGCAACAAGATTTACAGTTAGAGATTATTGGCAGAACTGAATTTAAAATTTAAGCATTTGCAAGAAGCTTTAATTTTTGATATAAAGCATAATTCTTTAGAAGACGGTCCTGGAATACGTAGCGTGGTCTTTTTTAAGGGTTGCCCTCTTAATTGTGTATGGTGCCAAAATCCTGAAGGTAAAAAGCTGACGCCCGAATTATATTGGGAGAACGAAAAGTGCATTTCATGCGGAAGCTGTATTGAAGTGTGTCCTGAAAATGCAATTTCCTTTGATTTCCAAAAATTTATTGACAGAGAACTTTGTAATAATTGTTTTGAGTGTGTAGATATTTGTCCCTCAACTGCTTTAAAAATTATTGGAAGTAAAATGAGTGTTGATGAAATTATTAATGAAATAATACCATATAGAAATTATTTTAAAAACTCGGGAGGGGGAGTCACTCTTTCCGGAGGTGAGGCAATGTTAAATATGGAGTATGCTTCAGAGTTGCTAACAAAACTTAAAAGTATCGGTATACATACTTTACTGGAAACTTCAGGGTATTTCAATTTTGAAGAATTTAAGCGTTTAATTGTTCCATTTGTTGATGAAATTTATTATGATATTAAATTTATTGATAATCAAAAGCATAAGCAATGGTGTGGTGTTAGTAATACAATAATTTTGGACAATTTTAAACGATTACACAAACATCGTTCGACAGCAAAATTTAATCTGGTTCCACGCACAGCATTGTTGCCTAATATTACAGATGCGGAGGAAAATATAAGAGCAATTGCAAATTTCTACAAATCAATATGCGTAACTAAAACAATCCTATTGCTAAACAATCCAGATTGGTTTCAAAAGTTAGATAAACTTGGTTATAGAAGTGGTATTATTGGAAATGAGGAGATTAGATCACTATATCCATTAAGAAAAGAAGTAATTGTTAATAATTATTTCAAAGAGTATGGTATCGATGTAGATTTTGGCTGAAAATTCGTTTTTAGTTTTTTTTTACAATAAATTATCCCTACTTAAGCACTTCCAATACTTCCCCAACAAATCTCAAATCAACACCTGCTAAAGGATGATTAAAATCCATTGTTACGGCATCTTCTATAACAACTGTTATTAGTCCAAGGTGTTTATTTCCTTCTTTATCAGTAAGTGGTACTTGGTTTCCAACTTGAAGCATTTTGTTGTCAATTTTACCATCAGTTTCAAAAGTATCTTTTGGAATGTCAAAAATCGCATATGGATCTACAGGGCCAAAAGCACCTTCTGCAACTACAACAAAGTCAAATTTATCACCTTGGCCTAACCCAATTATATTCTTTTCAAAATCGGGGAGGAGTTCTCCAACACCGAATTTAAATTTCATTACCTTATCATCAGGTGTTTTTTCTAATTCTTCACCAGTACCGTGGTTGGTGAGGGTGTATGATAATGCGGTTATGCTAGTTGAGGATATTTTCATAATTTTATTTGAAAATAAATGTAACAATCCGAAATTTTGTTGTCATTTCGAATATAATGAAGCAAAGCGTAATTATGAGAAATCCCATTTGCAATTACCTTTTACTTAGGAGATTTCTCCATACGTCGAAATAACAACAGGTTTTTTTAAGTGTTCTGACTCTTAATTAAATTTAGAGCACTACCGGCTTTAAACCATTCAATTTGGTTTTCGTTGTATGTTTGGTTTGCCATAAACTCATAAGTTGTGCCATCTGCATGATGCAGTATAACTTTTAACTGTTTGCCAGAGGCGAAATCCGTTAAGCCAACAATATCAAAGCTATCATCTTCCTGCACTTTATCATAATCTGCCTTATCGGCAAATGTAAGTGCAAGAACACCTTGTTTTTTAAGATTAGTTTCATGTATCCGTGCAAACGAGCGTACCATTACAACTTTAACTCCTAAGAAACGCGGTTCCATTGCAGCATGCTCTCTTGATGATCCTTCACCATAATTTTCGTCCCCAATAATAATAGTTCCTATTCCGGCATCGCGCATTGTTTGGGCAGCTGTTGGTACAGGTTCATACTTTCCGTTTACTTGATCTTTAACATCATTTATTTTATCGTTAAAATAATTTACAGCTCCAATAAGTAGGTTTTGTGATATGTTTTCAAGGTGACCTCTATAACGTAGCCAGGGGCCTGCCATTGAAATATGGTCGGTAGTACATTTACCTCTAGCTTTTATGAGGAGTTTTAATCCTTCGTAGTTGTTATCATCCCAAGCTTTGAAAGGACTAAGTAATTGTAGTCTTTTTGAATCGTCAGCAACAACAATTTCTATATTGCTGCCATCTACTGCCGGAGCTTGGTAACCAGGATCTTCAACATCAAATCCAAGAGGCGGATAAACAACTCCTTCAGGGATATCCAGTTTAACCATCTTGCCAAGTTCATTTTCAATTGAATCTGTAAGTGGGTTGAAGTCTAAACGACCTGAAATTGCATAAGCCATTACCATGTCTGGTGAGCTTACAAAAGCATAAGTGTTTGGATTTCCATCATTACGTTTTGCAAAATTTCTATTAAAAGAAGTAATGATTGAATTTCGATGCCCGTCTTTAACATCTTCACGATCCCACTGACCAATACATGGTCCGCATGCATTTGCTAGTACGGTAGCACCAAGTTTTTCAAATTGGTCTATCAATCCATCTCGTTCAATTGTGTATCTAACAAGTTCTGAACCAGGAGTTATTAAAAGATCAGCTTTTACTTTCAAGTTTTTTGCAATTGCCTGACGTGCCAATGAAGCAGCACGTGTTATATCTTCATATGATGAGTTTGTACATGATCCAATTAATCCTGCTTCAATAGGAAGTGGCCAATCATTTTTATTAGCAACTTCAGCAATATCAGAGACCGTTGTTCTTAAATCAGGTGTAAAAGGGCCATTTAAAGCTGGTTCCAGTTCACTGAGGTTTATCTCTATTACCTGATCAAAATATAATTCAGGATTTGCGTATGCTTCTGGGTCACCAGTTAAATATTCTGAAATTGAATCAGCAAGTTCCGCAACATCGGCACGGCTTGTTTGACGCAGATATTCAGCAGTTTTATCATCATAACCAAACGTTGATGTGGTTGCACCAATTTCGGCACCCATATTACAAATTGTAGCTCTTCCTGTTGCACTAATATTTTTTGCACCCTCTCCAAAATATTCAACAATTGCACCAGTACCGCCTTTAACAGTAAGTATATCAGCTACACGAAGAATAACATCTTTAGGTGCAACCCATCCACTTAGTTCACCAGTAAGTTTTACGCCAATAAGTTTGGGGAATTTAAGCTCCCAGGGCATATCGGCCATTACATCAACAGCATCAGCACCTCCAACACCAATGGCAACCATACCTAAACCACCTGCATTTGGTGTGTGTGAATCGGTACCTATCATCATTCCTCCAGGAAATGCATAGTTTTCAAGTACTACTTGATGTATAATTCCAGCTCCCGGTTTCCAGAAACCTATACCATATTTGTTTGATACAGAAGCCAGAAAATCATAAACCTCCTGGTTAGTATAATTCGCTTTTTCAAGGTCTTTATCAGCACCATCTTTTGCCTGAATAAGATGATCGCAATGAACACTTGAAGGAACCGCTGCCTTGCTTTTTCCGGCCTGCATAAACTGCAAAAGTGCCATTTGAGCTGTTGCATCCTGCATTGCCACACGGTCGGGGCGGAAATCTACATACGATTCACCACGTTGGTATGTTTGTGAAGGGTTTCCTTCGTCAAGGTGTGCATAAAGGATTTTCTCAGTAAGAGTCATTGGCTTGTTAAGCATTTTTTTTGCCGCATCAACACGTGACGGGAAATTGTTGAAAAGCTCTTTTATCATTTCTATATCAAATGCCATAATAATTTGGTTTATTGTTTATTTAGTCTTTTATCAATTTTACTTTAGTAATAACAAATAACGTATAACTAATAAAATGTAATTATTAACCTATTCCAGTAGGCCACGACCCATTTTTTTTATTCTACCATCTTCTTTAAACTCACGTATAAGTCTGTCTAATACTCCATTAACAAATATTTTACTGTTAGGTGTGCTAAAATATTTAGTAATTTCTATATATTCATTTAACGTTACTTTAATGGGAACAGTCTCCATTTCCTGTAATTCAGTAATAGCCATTTTTAGAATAATAACATCCATTATTGGAATCCTTTCGAATTCCCAGTTTTTAGTCCTTGTTTTTAATTCATCAACTAATTCTTTGTCATTTCGTAATACATATTTGTACAATTTCTTAACAAAATCACGGTCTTCGTTAACACCTCCAACACTAGGTTTGTAAATTCCAGGTAGGGATGATTGAGAATTAAATTTGGAGGAAAAGTTTTCGATAAATTTAATCAGCAGTAAGGTTACAAGATCATAACCATCAGTATAATAAACACTTTTTTCTTCGTAATAAGATTTCAGAAGCTCAAAGTCAGGCATTAGTTGGTCTACAATTTTGATTATTAGTCGTTTGTCAGCATCAATCGACTTATCTGAAGCAGCCATGTATTTTTTGTAAAACTCTTTAGATTTAAGAATATTATAGAATTTTAAAATCATATCTGACTGATCGGTCCAATTGATTTTTAATTTACTCTCACTAAGAATGAAATCGTTATTTTGCTCAATTCCAATAAGAACTTTATTTTCAATAAAATGCAAATTTGGATTTAGGTCTTCTTCAGTAGGATAAAATTTTTGTTTGTTTTCTTCAATCCTAATTTCAGCAAATCGTTTTATCTCAACTATAAAAGACAACTGGAAAATAAAAAGGTCATGTAACTTATCAATACTTTCAAGTAATTGTTTTTCTCCTCTGATAACATCGTTGATGCCACCTGTATGCCATGAATAAAGGGCTTGAAGTACTTTAATTCTGAGATGCCTGCGATATAACATATGGTTATTAGTATTTATATGAACTTTGAAATTGTTGAGTGGCAAAAATACTTTTTTTACTTTTTGAAATATAATTTTTATGGATAATATTTTTAACGTTTGGAAAATATGTGTTAGTTTTACACGATCATAATTTAGGTTTTCCTGAATTTATAAATTAATTTTCACCACTATGATTGAATGGGCTGATTACCAGTTTTTTGATAAAACAATACTCATTGTTGAAGATATTGATACAAGCATAAAGTTTTTTGATGCCGCGCTTAAAAAATCACAAGCAAAACTACTTTGGGCTGCGAATGGAGAAGAAGCAATGGCTATAATTAATAATAATCTTGGTAAAATTGATTTGGTACTTTTAGATTTAAACCTTCCAGGTATAAATGGGTTTGATGTACTAAAACACATAAGAAGTCTTGATAATGAGTTACCGGTAATTGTTCAAACAGCATATTTATTTTCAGGTGAGAAAAAAACAAGTATTTCAATGGGAGCCAACGGTTTTATCTCAAAGCCAATACAATTAAACGATTTGCTTTACAATATTGCAAAATATCTAAATCCTAAGTTAGTACATTAGGTTAGGAAGTAGCAGCTAAGAACTGAGAGCCAGGATATAGGAACTGTTGTTGATGCATGAAACTTTAAACCTATAACCTTAAAGCTGAAATTTTAAACCATCAAAAGCAATTCTAACTCCATCCGGAAGTTCTTTTTCGATTTCTTTATGAAACCCCATTAAATGACTAACATGAGTTAAATAAGCTTGTTCGGGTTGTACAAATTCAATCACTTTAAGTGCTTCCTCCAGATTATAATGGGATGGGTGCTTTTCCTTTCTTAATGCATTTATAACCAACGTGGTACATCCATCCAGTTTTGCTAGTGAAGATGGTGGAATATAGTTAGTGTCAGTTATATAGGCAAAACTACCAATTCTAAAACCCATAACTTGTATGTTATAATGGAGAGCTCTAATTGGAGTAATTACAATATTGTTAATAGTAAAATCATTATCATCAATTGATACGAGGTTGTATTTTGGTAACCCCGGATAATTATTGTTAAATGCATATGAAAACTCCCTTTTAATTTCTTGTTGGTCAAACTCAGTGGCATATATATCCATTGGTTTTTTAGTAAGATAATTAAACGATCTTACATCATCTAAACCGGCAATATGATCACGGTGTGAATGGGTGATAATTATAGCATCTAGTTTTTGAACGTTTTCACGTAACATTTGATAACGAAAGTCAGGACCTGCATCAATACTTAATACTGTATCATCCACCTCTATAAGTGCTGATGTGCGAAGACGATGATCTTTTGTATCACCATGTAAACATACATCACACTTGCAAGCTGGTACCGGTATTCCTTGTGATGTTCCTGTTCCTAAGAATGTTACAATCATATTAAGACATAATAATTAAAATTTCAAAGGTAGTTGATAAACTTTATCTACTCTACCCAATTGAAACTATTTCTTTATAATTTTGTATTCTTAAATTAATAACAATAAAATTGGGTTTTAATAATAGCATAAAGGAATCGATTGTAAGATTAATGAGCAGTATTAGGCCCTATAGTGAGCAACTACCATCTGGAAAATTGGTAAATATAGAGAATGATAGTATTTTGCTTGTATTCAATTATTCAACAAAACAAGATTTAAATAGAATTATAACCCTAGTGAAAAATGCAAGAGAATATTTAAAAAATATTTCTGTTTTAGCTTTCAATAAAAAAGGTGATAAAATTATTACTAAATCTGATGGAGATTTATTGCTAGTAAGTTTGTATGATTTTAATTTAATAGGAAAAGGAAAAAAAAGATTAGCAAACTGGTTAGAGGATCATAGCTTTGGTATTCTCATTAGCTTTTTTGATAAAAGTGACTCGTTTTATGATAATATAATTTCAAGTATTTCATCTGAATTTAAATCAGGAATATATCATGCAAAAAATGTTAATTTATTTGATTTAACAATTAGTCAGAAGGAAAAAGATTACAATAAACAACTTGAAATTTTTCTTCATTATATAAATACACTAAATATTAACGGATGAAAACTAATATAGCAGGAACAGGAGTTGCCATTGTGACACCATTTCTTACAAATGGGGAGATTGATTATAAAAATTTAGAAGCTTTTTTAAATAATATTATTGATAATGAGGTTGATTTCATCGTGGCGTTGGGAACCACAAGTGAAGCAGTAACACTTACTTCTGATGAAAAAACGGAAGTAATGCGATACGTTTTAAAGGTTGTTAATAACAGGGTTCCAATAGTAATGGGGATAGGTGGTAATAATACAAAAGCTGTTGTTGAGGAAATACAAAATACTGATTTTAAGGGAATTTCTGCAATTTTATCAGTAGCACCTTATTATAATAAACCAAATCAAAGAGGAATATATGCACATTTTAAAGCTATAGCTGAAAGTAGTATTGTTCCGGTAATACTGTATAATGTACCAGGCAGAACCAGCTCAAATATTGCTGCCGAAACAACAATAAAACTTGCTAAAGATTTTGATAATATTATCGCTGTAAAAGAAGCTTCTGGTGATTTGGGTCAAGTTATGGAAATAATAAATAATAAACCTGATGGATTTTCGGTATTTTCGGGAGATGATGCCTTAACGTTTCCAATGATTGCACTTGGTGCCGAAGGAGTTATTTCTGTTGTTGCTAATGCTTTTCCTAAAGATTTTTCAATGATGGTTGATTATGCACTAAAAAGCAATAATATAGAAGCCTCAAAAATTCATTATGGATTACTAGAAATTATTAATTTATTATTTACAGATGGAAATCCGGCGGGAGTTAAGGCTGCTCTTGAAATATTGGGTATAATGGGTAATAATCTCAGGTTGCCAATGGTTCCAATTGCTCATGAAGTTTATTTAAGTTTAGCAGATGCTATTGAAAATTATAATAAAGAATAAATATTCGTACAACCTAGTTTATAAAAAAGTTGTCAAAGTATCAAACAATTAATTATTAAAGATGAAGAAAATAATTTTATTATTTATAACAGTATTACTTTCAAATTTAACTTTTGGGCAGGGGGATATAGTTTCTGCACAACAAACCCTTAAAGATAGGGGAGAAGTATATTTTAAATTCAATTTGTCGGATGAAGAATTATTCAACAAAGACATAATAGAACTTTCAACCATTATTTCCATTGATCGAGTTGATGGTAATGAGTTATTTGCATATGCCAATGCTGGTGAGTTTGGTGAATTTGTTAATTTTAATATTGATTTTGAGGTGCTTACACCCCCTTCGATGATGTACAAGTCAATTCTGGAAAACGCCTTATCTACGCGTAATACAGATGATTGGGATTATTACCCGTCGTATGATGAATACATTAATATTATGAATCAGTTTTCACTGGACTATCCTGACTTGTGTGAAGTTGTTAATATTGGATATAGTGGTGACGGTAGAGAATTATTGTTCATTCATATAAATAACAATCTCGGTGTTGATCAAAACGAACCTGAATTTATGTATACAGCAACAATGCATGGTGATGAAGTTACAGGTTATGTGCTTATGCTTAGATATATTGATTATTTGCTACAGAATTATGGTACAAACTCTGAAATAACTAATCTTGTTGATAATATCGACATTTGGATAAATCCACTTGCAAATCCTGATGGAACATATGCTGGTGGCAATAATTCTGTTTGGGGAGCAACCAGATATAATGCTAATTATGTTGATCTAAACAGAAATTATGCTGATCCCGAAGATGGCCCACATCCTGATGGCAATGCATATCAGATTGAAACATTAGCTTTTATGGATTTTGCGGAAGAACATGACTTTGTTATGTCGAGTAACCTACATGGAGGAGCAGAGGTTCTTAATTATCCATGGGATACATGGGCACAACTTTCTGCCGATAACGATTGGTGGGTTTTTGTGTGTAGAGAATATGCGGATACTGTTCATGCCAATGCACCTTCGGGCTATCTAACAGATTATAATGATGGAATTACAAATGGATATGCATGGTATTCAATTAGTGGTGGGCGACAGGATTATATGAACTATTTTCATAGCTGCAGGGAAATGACATTAGAGATTTCGTCGGATAAAATGCCGCAAGAGAGTCAATTGCCTGGTTTCTGGGAGTACAATTATCGTTCATTTAAAAATTATATGGGGCAATCGTTATATGGTTTTTCAGGCATAGTGACTAATTCGGTTACAGGTAATCCAGTTAGGGCAAAGGTGTTTGTGGAAAATCATGATATGGATAGCACATGGGTTTTTTCGCAGCAAGAGACTGGTAGTTATCACAGGCCAATAAAGACTGGAACGTATGATGTTACTTTTTCAGCATTTGGTTACAATGCTCAAACTATTGAAGATATTGTTATTGTTGATTATTCAACTCTTAATTTAGATGTGGAATTAGAACCATATTCTGCATTAACTGCAGATTTTTATGCTTCGTCAACAGTTGTTCCTACAGGAAATAGCATTGATTTCTTTAATGAATCCTGGGGAAGCAATATTGTTTCATGGTTATGGACCTTTGAAGGAGGTGAACCTTCTACTTCTCATGAAGAAAATCCTGTTGGGATAGTTTATGAGAATTCCGGCGAGTATGATGTAACATTAGTTGTTAGCAATATGATTGGTGATTCTGACACAAAAGTTCGTGAAAATTATATAAGTGTAATGGAGATATATAATATGGATAATGAAACTATAACTACCTGTGATGCATTATTTTTTGACACTGGAGGTAAAGATTCTAATTATTCAGATGATGAGGATCTTACAATGACATTTTTTCCTTTTATGTCTAACTCAGTTATAAGGATGGAATTTGTTGAGTTTAGTGTTGAAGATCAGGCTACTTGTGATTATGATTATATGGAGGTTTTTGACGGTACAGATATTAATGCCCCATTAATAGGTACCTGGTGTGGGACAAACAGTCCTGGAACTTTAATTGCAAGTAACGATCAAGGTGCTCTTACAGTTTTTTTTCATTCAGATAATAACGTAACACTATCAGGTTGGGAAGCCATTATTTCATGTGATTCAAATGTGGGTATACTAAATAGTGAGGAAACTTCTATTTCTATATATCCTAATCCAGCCAATAACGAATTAAATATCATGGCTTATGATGAAATCATGGATTTTATTATTTCAGATATTAGGGGACGCGTGATATATAAAATTGACAATATTTTTGGTAAACTCAGTATCAATATAAGTGATTTTGATGCAGGAATATATTTGGTGTCATATAAACACAACGGAAGTGTTATTACTAAAAAAGTAGTGAAAAATTAAGAAAGAGTATTACTGAGGGTCTTTATTAATGCTGGCGATATTTTTATTTGGAATTTATTAAGAGACAAATCTGTAATTTCTTTGCATTGCTCCCAAAAGTGAATGGATTTCTAATCACCATTCACCTATTTATGAATTACCATGAAATAAATAATTCATTTCTAAGTAATACGCGGAAAGATATTAACACAATAACTGCCGCTATAATAAGTACTGCAGAAATGCCAATGTATCTGTCTTCTTCATCAAAATAAAGAGTTTCCATTTTGTTAACTCTTCCAACAATGAAAATTAATATCATCCCGAGGCTTATCCATGAGTATGCTTCCTGAAATAGAATCCGTGGAAGGAAAAACCCCATATAGATTATTGTGCCAAGAACAAATGGCACAATTATCTGAGCTGTAATAAAATAAGGAAAGTTCTTTACATCAAGTTTATTAAAGTATGAATTAGCTGAAATTGCAGCCGGTTTAGACATTATATATGCTGTACCTAACAATCCAAGAAAACCAAAAAGAGCAACAAGCATTTTAGATGTATCGGTCATGTACATCCAGTTAAAAACATGTCCAACACCTTTTTTAAATATATTTCCAATTAGTAGTCCTCCAAAAAAGAAGTTAAATGAATGAAGTGTGAACCACATGAAGAATGTTTTTAGTCTGGCAGGCTCTTCAACTAGCGACCAAAAAGCAACTAAAGAAATTAATCCTAGAACAAAAATTAAAATTGGTCCTGAACTATAAATCAACTTTACCGAATCATGAGTCCACTCGTATGGTTCAATATAGAAGTTAATTATATTCCAGTCGAAGCCCATGTCATAATTGTAGCTACTGGCAATAATTATTTTTATAAAATGGTTTAGATAAAAAATAAGTAGGAACGCCAGCACATACGATGCTGTTGAATTAGTTGCTATAATCCAAAAGTTAGTTTTACTAAGATTAAAATTAGACTTCATATATTATAATACTATGGAAGTAATTTATCTTAAAATAACTTTATACTGCTGTTTTTTCCTTAAACTCATTTAAATATTCTTTATTCTCAAGTTTATGTTTAACGTCAGCAAATGCACTTATTGTGTATTCTACATCTTCCAGAGTATGTATAGCTGTGGGAATTAGCCTTAGTAGTATTATTCCTTTTGGCACAACAGGGTACGCAACAATAGAGCAAAATATATCATAATTTTCACGAAGGTCGTATGCAATTTGGGTTGCTTCAGGAACACTACCATTAAGCATCACGGGAGTTACAGGCGACTGAGTGTTGCCAATATTAATACCGTTTTTACGAAGCCCGTCTTGTAGTGCATTAACAATTGTCCATAATTGATTTTTGAGTTCAGGTTTTGTTCTTAGAAGTTCAAGTCTTTTTAATGCACCTATTACCATCGGCATTGGCAACGATTTAGCAAATATTTGTGAACGCATGTTGTATTTTAAGAATTTAATAACTTCTTTTTTTGCAGCTACAAATCCTCCAATTCCAGCCATTGACTTTGCAAATGTTCCAAAATATATATCAACATCATCTTGAAGACCAAAATGCTCATCTGTACCAGCACCTGTTGGTCCCATGGTTCCAAAGCCGTGTGCATCATCAATAAATAATCTGAAATTAAACTTCTTTTTTAATGCAACAATTTCTGGAAGGTTACCAAGATCTCCCGACATACCATATACACCTTCAGTTATCAATAGTATACCTCCACCAGTTTTTTCAACAATTTTTGTCGCCCTTTCAAGTTCTTTTTCAAGGTTTTGAATATTATTATGTGGATAAACAAAGCGTTTACCAAAATGCAGACGCATACCATCAATTATACAGGCATGTGCTTCCGAATCATATACAATTACGTCTTTACGATCAACCATTGAGTTTATTATAGAAACCATACCTTGATATCCATAATTAAGTAGGTATGAAGATTCTCTGCCTACAAAATCAGCAAGTTCACGTTCAAGTTGCTCATGCTCACTTGTTTGCCCTGACATCATACGTGCGCCCATTGGATATGCCATTCCCCACTCAGCAGCAGCCTCTGCATCAGTTTTCCTAACTTCAGGGTGATTTGCCAATCCTAGGTAATTATTTAAACTCCAGATGAGTCTTCTTTTACCCTCAAATTGCATATAGTTAGATATTTCACCTTCAAGTTTTGGGAACATAAAATACCCTTCTGATTGTTCAGCATATTTACCTAGTGGGCCTAAATTAACAACGCATTTGTCAAAAACATCCATAATAATATTTGATTTAGATTTCATGCAAAAGTATATAATTCCTTTCATGGTACATAGGAAACAATAAAAAAGATATAAAAACCAAGAGCTAGGAATTAAGCATAAGAGTTGGTCCTAAATCTTTATCATGTACTCTTAAAATATTAAAGTATGTTATTAATTAGTGTCAAATTAAAAATATATAATAGTTGTAATATTTTGACAAATAATAACATATTATACTTTGAGCGCCTTTGTGATGTACTTTGAGCATCTTTGTGGTAAAATTTTAACCATGAACCTGCCTTCCGGCAGGCAAGGTAACACAAAGGAAAAAATATAATTGTTAACTGACTGACTTTTACAAACAATTACCACACTGATTAGTTACAAGTATGTTAAAGTCTTATAAAATTGTAGATTAATATAATATTGACATAATAAATTCGTTTTGTACTTCAATAAATTATTATACTTTTGCAGCATGCTTAAAAAAATAGTTTTTTTTACTTTAGTGACTGGTCTAGTGATCTTTAGCTTTGCTTGTAATAACTACTCAAAAATTATTAAGGGTGGTAATAATGAGATGAAGTATGAAACCGGAGTAGATTTATACGAGAAAGGTGATTTTAGTAAGGCTTTGCAGTTTTTTGATATACTTAGAGCAGTTCATAGGGGAACTGAAAAAGGTGAGAAACTAACTTATTATACGGCAAACTGTTATTTTCAGATGAAGGATTATCAAATTGCGAGTTATTACTACCAACAATATGTTCAAATGTACCCAAGGAGCGAACATGCTGAAGAATGTGCATTTTTAACTGCGTATTGTAATTATCTTGAATCCCCAAGGCCAAGTCTCGATCAAACAAATACATACATAGCTTTAAGGGAATTGCAGTCATTTATTGATATGTATCCCGGTAGTGAGACTAAAGTTGCGGAGGCTCATCGTTTGATGGATGATTTGAGAGCAAAGCTGGAAGTAAAGAGTTACAATACTGGTATGCTTTACTACAAAATGGGAGATTATCAGGCTGCTATAACATCATTTGAAAACCTGTTAGAGGACTACCCCGATACAGATTTTAAAGAAGAAATATTATACTCTATAACTAAGGCATATTTTACCTATGCCGAAAAGAGTATTAGATCTAAAAAGTATGAACGTTACGAAAAAACTATAGAATCGTATAATAACCTTCTCTATTTATATCCTGAAAGTGAATACTTACTGGAAGTTGAGGATATTAGTGAAAGTGCTCACAATAATTTGAAGAATTAATAACTTTACCAAATGGACTACAAAAAGATTAAAACAGAAACAACTGCCATCACTCGTAAAAAGGAGAAATTTTATGATCACACAGGCAATATTTATGAAACAGTAGTTGTTCTGTCGAAACGTGCTAATCAAATAGGGCATGAAATCAAAAAAGAGTTAGATCAAAAAATTGAAGAGTTTGCTCCTGCAACCGATAACCTTGAAGAGGTTTTTGAAAACAGAGAACAAATTGAGATAGCTCGTTTTTACGAAGGTTTGCCAAAACCTACATTGCTTGCTGTTAATGAATTTCTTAACGGTGAAGTGTATATCAGGAATCCTCATAAGGAAGAAGAAGCTAGTTTTTAAGGATTTTATGTTAGCGGGTAAGAAAATATTAATTGGTATTACAGGGAGTATTGCTGCCTACAAAATACCTTTTGTTATCCGTTTACTGAAAAAGGCAGGTGCAGAAGTTCAAATATTAATTACTCCGGCTGCCAAAGATTTTGTTACACCCCTTACTTTATCAACGCTAAGTGAACATCCTGTATTAATGGACTTTTTTAATAGTGATGACGGTACCTGGTCGAGCCATGTTGATCTTGGTATGTGGGCTGATATGGTGTTAATAGCACCGGCATCGGCAAATACTATGGCAAAAATGGCTGGTGGCATAACCGATAATTTGTTGTTAGCAACTGTGCTTTCTACACGGTGTAAAGTGTTTTTTGCTCCTGCAATGGATTTGGATATGTACAAACATCCAACTACTACTGAAAATATTAAGAAATTGCAATCTTTTGGATATGAACTTATAAAGCCGGTAGCTGGTGAGCTTGCCAGTGGGCTAGTAGGTTGTGGCAGGTTAGAAGAACCTGAAATTATTGTCAATAAGATTGAAAAATACTTTAATGATTCTCTTCCTTTTTCCGGAAAGAAAGTGATGATAACTGCAGGACCAACTTATGAACCAATTGATCCTGTGAGATTTATTGGTAACTATAGCTCCGGAAGAATGGGTATTGAAATTGCTAAAGCAATGGCAAAACAAGGAGCTGAAGTGAATCTTATAACAGGCCCAACAGCTATTAATATTGATAATCAAGGGTTTAATGTTGTTAGAGTTACAACAGCAACACAAATGCATACTGAGTGTATGAACGTTTTTCCGGATAGTGATATTACAATTATGTCAGCTGCTGTTGCAGATTTTACTCCTGATAAAACTAAATCCAATAAGATAAAGAAGGAAGATGGTTTTAATTCAATAAAACTTAAGCCAACTGTTGATATTCTTCTTGAATTAGGTAAGAAAAAAAAGGATAAACAATTACTAGTTGGTTTTGCTCTTGAAACAGATAATGAGAAAGGTAATGCTAAAAAGAAGCTAGCTAATAAAAATTTAGATATTATAGTGCTTAACTCACTAAAAGATGAGGGAGCGGGTTTTGGGCATGAAACAAATAAGGTTACAATATTAACAGCCATTGGTGAAGAGCTAATCTTCGAACTTAAGCCAAAGCACGAAGTTGCTTTGGATTTATTATCGGTTCTAAAAGCATACAAGAAATCATAGCTAATATGATAAGAAAAACCATAATAGTAATCGTAATATATATTGCTGGATTAGCACCTGGTTTTTCACAGGAGTTTCTTGGTAATATACAAATCCAGCATCAACAAGTTGAAGGCGTAGACCCTAGTGTTTTTACAAACATGCAAACCTCTATATTTGAGTTCATGAATAATAGGGTTTGGTCATCCTATAATTTTAAAATTGAGGAACGGATTGAGTTTACAATGGTTATTACAATTAGTGAGGTTCAGGGAAGCGATATTTTTCGGGGTTCAATAAACCTTGTACTTCAACGTCCTATTTATGGTACTGATTATAATTCGGTAGTTATTAATATTGTTGATAATGATGTGCGTTTTGAATTTATACCATATCAATCAATGGAATACTCTGATGGGACATACACAAATAATTTAACTTCAATATTAGCTTTTTACGCCTATTTTATGTTAGGTCTTGATTTTGACACATATTCACTGGAAGGTGGTACTCAGTTTTATGAGAAAGCTATGGCAGTTGTTATTAGTGCTCAAAATTCTAATACTAAAGGATGGCAGGCTTTCGAAGGACCTAGAAACAGATATCAACTTGTTGAAAACATTATGAATCCATCATATAGTGATCTACGCACACTTCTTTATGAATATCATTTAAAAGGACTTGATGAGATGGTTGATGATAAAACAGCTGGTAGGGCAATTATTGCAAGAACCTTAAAGAACTTTGAAAAAGTTTACGATAAAAGGTCCGGATTATATATTTTGCAAGTGTTTTTAGAAGCAAAAAGAGATGAAATAATTGATATCTTTACTGAAGGATCCCCCGCTGAAAAAGTTGAAATGATTAACATTATGAAAGAAGTTGACCCTTCCAATGGTTCACGTTATGAAGCAGTAAATAATTAATAATTGCCATATCTTGGAAATGACTTTTTACTATCTTTGAAATAAATAATAATTCACCGGAATACGATTTTTAAAGATTTGCTGTTTATTTATTATCACACATGAAAATTTTCTAATGAATTCATTCAGTAATTTTGCTGACAAGCTTACCACAAAACCTGAAAGCAACATATTAGCGATTATTAAGGAGACTCAACTCACTCTTGGCGGTCTTTTTTGCATATATAATAAACTTGATTCAAAACAGTCGAGTTTAATATGCAGAAATAGTGATATGAGTGAAAATGATGATCCAATAACTGATCCTGCTCCTGGTCATATTTGTTATGATGCAACAATTTTAGGTATAGATAAGGTTGTTGTTATTAGTGATTTGAAAAGCACCAAGTTTGCCTCTTCAGATCCGGCAGTATCAAAATATAAATTAAGGTCCTATCTTGGAGTTCCGGTTAGGTTGGGTACTACAACTATCGGTTCACTGGCAATAGTAGATACTGTAGTTAGGGAATTTAGTGATGATCAAATTGAAAAAATTTCCAATTTTGCTTTACTTATTATGCTTGAAGAACAGCATATTTTAACCCAAAAAGGATTAATTGAAGCAAACAAGAAAGCTGAAGAATCAAATAAAATGAAGTCACTTTCACTTGCTAGCATGTCGCACGAACTTCGTACACCATTAAATTCTATAATTGGCTTTTCTGATTTACTTCTTGACGAAGATACTACAACTGCTGAAAAAGAAATGTTCTCAAAACTTATTCAAACAGCAGGTAGATCTTTAATGCAACTTATTGCTGATATAGTTGATATATCGAAGATTGAAGCAGGAGAGGTAACTATTCAAAAGGAGTTGTTTAATGTTAACAGTTTTCTTCAAGAGGTTCTTTTAATGTTCAAGCAGATTAAAGAAAATAAAGATAAAGCTAATATTGAACTTAAGTTAGTGCTCTCGGATCAAACTGCTGATCTTAAGATAGAAACAGATGCATACAGGCTTAGGCAAGTATTTAATAATCTGCTTACAAATTCATTAAAATTTATTGATGAGGGATATGTGGAATTTGGATATTCAAGTGTTATAGGAGAAAATATTCAGTTCTATGTTAAAGATACAGGTGTGGGTATTGAATCAGACAAAAAGGAGAAAATATTTGAACATTATGGTCAAGACAAGAGTACTTATAGTAGAAATAGGGAGGGTACAGGTTTAGGATTAGCTATAAGTAAATCGTTTGTTGAATTATTGGGTGGAAGAATATGGGTTGATTCAGAGTTAAATGAAGGGTCGACATTTTATTTTACTATTCCGTATAATGTAAGTTCAGCTATTAACGATAATTATATGGTTGATTCATTAAAATTTGGTAGTATTAATTGGACAAATCACACAATTTTGATAGTTGATGATGTTAAAGAAAATTTTGTTTTCTTAAAGGGATTGTTAAATCATACTAAGGCTCAACTACTCTGGGCAAAAAATGGTCAGGAAGCAGTAAATATCTGTCGTGAAAATAAGTCAATTAATATTATACTAATGGATATTAGGATGCCTGTTTTAAATGGTTTTGAAGCTTCAGCGATTATAAAAAAAGAGAACCCTAATATACGAATTATTGCACAAACAGCATTTTCAAATCCAGATGACAGGAAAAAGTGCCTTGATAGTGGCTGCGATGAGTATCTAAAAAAACCAATTGATTATAAGCAATTGTTTTCCGCAATTTCAAAGTATTTAGGATAGCAGAGAATTAGGAAATATTTGTTTTTCATTAAGTCTTTTCTCCGTAGCTCCAACACTCAATATTTCAGGACGATACAAAAATTGTGCATATTATTTCAATTTTATACTTCTATTGTATAATACCAATTAGTTATCAGAATGAGCTTTAAAAACAAAATATCCCTATGCCATTAAGCCATTTTTTCATTATCTTTACTTTTTATGAGTTTGGAAGCAAAAAAAATACTTGTTAGTTATTGGGGGCATTCTGCCTTTAGACCAATGCAAGAAGAGATAATTGATTCTGTTCTGGAAGGTAAAGATACACTGGCATTATTACCAACAGGAGGAGGGAAGTCTGTTTGTTTTCAGGTCCCTGCCTTAATTAAAGAAGGTACTTGTATTGTAATTACTCCGCTAATTGCTTTAATGAAAGATCAGGTTGCTAATTTAAAGAAACGTAACATAAAGGCTGCTGCAATTTACTCAGGTATGCATCATGATGAAATAGAATCGATATATTCTAATGCAGTTGCCGGTAATCTGAAGTTTTTATATATCTCACCAGAAAGGCTTTCTACACCTTTGACACGAGATGTAATTAGTAGGATGAAAGTAAGCATCTTAACTATTGACGAAGCTCACTGTATTTCACAATGGGGTTATGATTTTAGACCCCCGTATCTTAAAATTGCCGAAATCAGACCAATCATTCCTGATGTTCCGGTATTAGCTCTTACGGCAACAGCTACTTCTGTAGTGGTTGTTGATATCATGGAAAAGCTGGAATTTAAGAAGCCTAATGTTTTAAAAACAAGCTTCGAACGAAGAAATTTATCGTATAATGTTACCAAGGAGTTTGATAAAACAGGACTTCTGATCAGGAAGTTGGCAGATGATAACAATTGTGCTATAATTTATGTGCGTAGTAGAAGAAAAACAAGAGAATTATCTGAGATATTGCAGAAAAATGGAGTGAGTTCTACTTATTATCATGCAGGACTTGATGCTAAAACAAGGGATGTAAGACAAAAAGATTGGAGCCTGGGCAGGGTAAAAGTTATTGTTGCCACAAATGCTTTTGGAATGGGTATTGATAAGGCAAATGTAAGGTATGTAATACATTACGATCTCCCTGATTCAATTGAATCATATTTTCAGGAAGCAGGTAGAGCTGGTCGTGATTTGCAACCATCTTCTGCAATGCTTTTGTATAATAATAATGATATTACTACTGCTAAGGATAGGTTTAAAGCTTCATTTCCGCCAATGAGCATTATAAAGAATGTTTATAATGCATTAGGAAATTATTTCCAAATACCCGAAGGAAGTGGTAAAGATTTGGGTTTTGATTTCAATATTGCAGATTTTGCCAATCAATTTAATTTTGATATTCTGCAAACTTATAGTTCAATAAAATTTCTTGAAAGAGAAGGCTTTTTATTTTATATACAGTCAGCAGGTCAGTTCTCAAAGTTGTTTGTTCCACTTAATAAAGAGGAGCTATACAAGTTTATTGTTGAGCATCCGGGTACCGACAGATTGCTTAAAGAAGTAATGAGGTCTTACTCAGGTGTTTTTACAGATTATATAAATATCAATGAAACATTGCTGGCTAAACGAGCTGAAATGAAGCGTGAGGATGTAATTAAAAAACTTTCTTATTTCGATAAGCAAAAAGTTATTAGCTATATTCCAATAAAAACTAAACCTCAATTGGTTTTTGCTTATGAAAGGTTGAGTACAGAGCATATACAGCTTTCTAATGATAATTATCAAAACCTCAAAGAATCTTCGGAGAAGAGGTTGGATGCTATGCTTGATTTTATTACTAATATGCTTGAATGCAGAAGTAAGCAATTGTTGGAATATTTTGGAGAAAAAAAGCCAAGGCGATGTGGTATTTGTGATATTTGTATTACTAAGAATAAAGTTGATTTAAATGAAATTGAGTTCAATGCAATTGAAAATGTCATCAAAGAAAATCTAAGTAAGGAGTCAAAACATTTATATGAATTAATTTCAGCCATAGAAGATTTTAAGGAAGAGGATATTATTCAGGTTGTCAGGTGGTTAATTGACAATAATAAGGTTGTTCGTTATAAAGATGAGTCATTGTCATGGTATAATCAACTTGATATTGGATTTGATTAGGTTTCAATAATTATAAAATTTTAAACAGATGAAACGATTAATAATTCTACTATTATTTTTAGCCCAGATATCATTTGGGCAAAATGTTAACCGTCAGACAATAGGACTCAGTGCCGGACCATCATTTCCAATAAGTGATTTTGGTAAAGCAGAGCTAAACGACTCAACTTCAGGTTTTGCAAAAACGGGCGTAGCTCTATCATTTAACTATGCATATAGGGTTAGCCATAATTTTGGATTTCAGTTAATTATTAATTATAGTGGAAATAGTTTGGATAATAGTAAACTTAGGAATCATCTGGAAGATGCGCACTCTGAATATGGTGTAAGTGTAGAGAGTACACAATACTGGAGTAGCGGTGGTTTATTTTTAGGTCCATACTTACGTTTTCCTATTACTGATAGGCTTTCGTGGGATATTCGTGCTTTAGGTGGATATTTTGGGTCTTATTCTCCAAATATAATAATTAGAACTACGAAAAAGGATGATTTAAATGTGAAAGCGGAATATGTGGTCGCTAGTTCACGCGCATCTAATTTTGGATATATGTTAGGAACAGGACTAAAATATCGAATGGAGTCGTATTATATACTATTATATGGCGATTACGTTAGTTCATCACTTAAGTTCAAAAACGCATCAGGTTGGGATTGGGATAATGAACCTTATACAACGACCTTTAGCCAGAAAATTAATTATATGTCAATTACTATTGGTGTTGGTTATATTTTGTAAAGGAATTAATATTAGCCCGAACACAAAAACCCGAACCTAATAAATGTGGTTAAACTCTGATCATAGAATTATAGTAAGATAAACTCTTTTTCATTTTTAATCTGATGTCAAAACTTTCCACTTCATTTTATCTTACTAACAATGTAGAATCTATTGCCAGGTTGTTATTAGGGAAATTCATATTTACTAAGATAAATGGAATGCTAACAGGTGGGATAATAACTGAAACTGAAGCATATAACGGTGTTTTGGATAAGGCTTCGCATGCTTATGGAGGAAAACGAACCAATAGAACTGAGGTGATGTATAGGCAGGGAGGGATAGCTTATGTTTATTTGTGCTATGGTGTTCATTATTTGCTAAATGTGGTAACTGCTGATTCTGATATTCCGCATGCAGTTCTAATAAGAGGGATTTATCCTATTATTGGAGTAAATAATATGTTGGATAGGACTGGAAAATCAAAAGTCGATTATAATCTCACAAACGGGCCGGGAAAACTTTCAAAAGCTCTAGGTATTGATAATTCGCTAAATGGAGTAAAATATGATAGCAACAAACTTTGGATTGAAGACAGAGAAATAATTGTAAGAAATGAGGATATTGTTATAGGTCCTCGAATTGGAGTTGATTATGCTGGTGAAGACTCGTTATTGCCTTATAGATATATTCTTTTATACCAAAATTATACCAACTATATTTCATAATGACGTATAAGAAATTGAGTGATTTTTAGCTGAAGAATATGGGAAACCTGCCTGCCGCAGGCATGAAGGATCAATTTATATGTGACATTATGGGGTATATTTGGTATTACATATCATCATTTTTTATTACAACGTAATCTGCATGCATAAAAAAAACGCCATGAAATTCATGACGTTTTTATAAATTTTGAAGATTGTTTATTTGACAATCTTTGACAGATCTGCACCAGCTTTAAACTTAACTACTTTTTTAGCAGCTATGTTTATTTCTTTTCCTGTTTGTGGGTTACGACCTTTGCGAGCAGCTCTTGTAGAAACTGAGAAAGATCCAAATCCAACTAATGCAACACGGTCACCACCTTGAAGAGCACCACCTGTAACATTGATAAAAGATTCAAGTGCTTTTTTTGCATCACTTTTGCTTAGTCCAGCTCCTGATGCCATTGCGTCAACTAATTCCGCTTTGTTCATTGTTTAAGTATTAAATTAAAAATTAAGTTCTCATTGCAAACAAATGTAATGTAATTAGTTAAGAAAGCAAGCAATACAGCCAAAATACTCTGTTATTGTTAATAAAACAGGCTAATTGTTAATAAAACAACGCTAAAAACAATGTTTTTACTTGCAAATTAATATGTAATTAGTCTGTAGACCTAGTATAGGTGGTGGTTTAGAGATATCTCAATTTCTATTAACTCTGGTTAAATGAATACAATTTTCATTCAAAATGAAAAGAATTAATATTCTGGAATCCTCTTAAGAAATCAGTTATACTCATTCGCTTTTTGCCTGACAATTGTAATTCGAGTATACTAATAATTCCTGTTTTAGCAATTACATTAAGATATGTTTTTTCATCTGTTATTATTTTTCCGCATACTTCTGTAGATGGAGAAGATGAAATTATACTAGCTTTGAATACCTTGATAGAGTGTTGAATTTCCCTATCTGATTTTAGAACTGAGAATGATGCAGGATATGGGCTCAACCCTCTTACAAAGTTATATATAGTTATAGGTGTATTATTCCAATTAATTCGACAAAAGTCTTTTTTAATCTTTGGGGCAATTTTCAGCGTATTATACTCATCTGTGAATTTATGTTGCTCATGTGATGTAACTTCATTGTTAGAGATTGAGTTTATAGTCTTTAGTACTATGTCTGAACCTTTTTCCATCATCCTGTCATGAAGTGTACCTGCATCATCATTTTTACTAATATCAATCTTTTCCTGAAAAATTATCCTGCCCGTATCAATTTCTTTGTCAAGAAAGAATGTTGTGAGACCGGTAGTAGTTTCGCCATTAATAATAGCAAAATTAATAGGAGCCGCACCTCTGTACTGAGGTAATAAAGAAGCATGAAGGTTAAACGTTCCTAATGCTGGCATTGCCCATACAATTTCGGGTAACATCCTGAAAGCAACAACAACCTGAAGATTAGCCTTAAGGTTTCGTAGGTCAACTATAAAATTCTCATCTTTTAATTTATGTGGTTGAAGTATCTCTAATTTATGTTCAATGGCAAACTTCTTTATCGCTGACATATTGATCTTCTTTCCTCTACCAGCCTCCTTATCAGGTGCAGTTATTACACCAACAACATTGTAACCATTGTCGATAATTGCTTTTAAAGTGGGAACAGCAAAATCAGGAGTTCCCATAAACACTATTCGAAGGTCTTGTTTTTTCATTTGTTAAAAATAAAAAAACCCGGCAGTTAATTGCCGGGTTTTACATTCTTTATAAAGAAAATATTAATTTCTCTCAAATTAATTATTTCTCTTGAAGAGCTTTTGCACGAGCAATGCTTTTCTCAATGCTACGGCCTTCATTACTTTTAAAGTATTTATTTTTAATTTTTGTATAAACATATACTGCTTCATCATAATCTGCAAGCAATTCATAAACCTGTCCTGCTCTGAAAAGAAATAGGGGAGATGTAAAACCATTGTCATCCATATTTGCAGCTTCTAAATAATATGCTACAGCCCTTTCTTTATCACCTAATTCCAGGTAAGCGTCACCAATTGCACCAGTTGCCATTGGGCTTACTAAATGATCACCTGCACTGAAATTCTCTAAATAATCAATTGCTTTGTTATAGTCACCTTTTTTTAAATATGAAATTCCTGCATAGTAATTTGCAAGGTTGCCTTGTTTCGTCATACTATACTCTCCACTTATGTCAATAAAGCCTAAGCTATTACCATCACCAAATAGTGCTTTGTCAAGTGAGTCAGATTCAAAAAATAGTTGAGCATGAAACATTTGTTCAGCAGCCTCTGTTGACTTTGGCTCAAGGTAGTACTTGTTGTATCCAAAAAAGCCCAGAATGGCAATAATAATAATTGTGATTACTATCCCAATAGCCTTTTGATTATTAAAAATAAACTGTTCTGTTTTGCCTAGAGTTTCTCCAATATTCTCTAATCGCTGATCTCCTGATATTTCTTCGTGTTTTTTCTTAGCCATAATTTTAAATTTGAGCCTGCAAAAGTAATTTATTCTTATTAATTATGAAACGTCATGCTTAAATATTTTTTTAATTTTGTATCTAACAAACTAAAACTTTATTAATTTTCTTTTGATTTTAAATAATAACTTAAAAATGAAGCCATTACTATTTCTGATTTTGTTTTTGTTAATGCAGGGAAGCTCAGTTGCTGGTTGGTTAATTAGTGAGGAAAGTACTGATTCGTTCGGAAATAGATTAGTTCAAACAACTTTTATCCAAAATAATTTGATCAGGTACGAAACTCCTTCTTCTATTGCAATTGTCGATTTGAACAATAAAATTATTACAATGATATTCTCACAATATAAGGTTTACTGGTCTGGTACTACTAATGATCTTAGGTTAAATACTATAGCCATTTTTGATAGCCAGCTTGAGCAAATGCTAATTGGAATACCAGAATATAAGCGAAAAGAGCTGGATAGTATTTATTTAGAGATTAGACAGCAGTTACTTGATTCAAGTATTTATATTACTGATCAGAATATTGCAGTTATTGAAACTGATGTTAAACAGAATTTGCTGGGCTACAATGCTGTTAAGTATAACATAGTAGTTGATAGCACATTAATAGAATCAATATGGCATACAACTGAGGTAAAACCATACGATGATATTGATATTGGTAATATGATATCTTTTATGCATCAGTTAAATCAAGGAACCGGCAAGGGTAATATTTCTCATACAAAAGAGTATTTGGAACTATTAAGAAGTGGGATGCTATTAAAATCTATTGAGTTTTCACCTGATAGCAATAATTATCAAACAATTGTTACAAATATTCGAGAAGTAGAAATTGTACCTGATTTTTTTCTCCCTCCAAAAAATTATAGAAAAGCAGCCTTGTCAGATATACTTAATTTAATGCCTCAAGAAACCAATGACATGAGGCACAAGTAATTTATTTCACAACAAAATCCAATAATTTTTCACCTTCAATATATGCTTCAAAATGATCGTTGATTGCAATGGCACCAACACCTGCAGGGGTGCCTGTGAAGATAAGATCACCTTCTTTTAGTGTAATGAATTTTGATACATAAGCAATAATTTGGTTAAATGAAAAAATCATATTGCTTGTGTTACCAACTTGCCTTTCATCACTATTAATTGAAAGTGAGAAATTAATACTATTATGATTATCAAGAGTTTCTTTGTGAATAAATCTACCAACTGGTGCAGACTGATCAAAAGCTTTGGCAATTTCCCATGGTAGGCCTTTCTTTTTGCATTCAGCCTGGACATCTCTTGCCGTAAAATCAATTCCAATGGTTATATCCTTATAATAACCGCTAGCAAACTTTTCAGAAATATGTCGACCCTTTTTAGAAATTTTTAATACAATTTCAGCTTCATAATGCACATCACTTGAATGTTCCGGGTAATAAAATGGATTATTATTACGAACAAGCGATGTATCAGGTTTCATGAAAAATATAGGTTTTTTCGGAACAGGATTGTTCAGTTCTTTAGCGTGTTCTGTGTAATTTCGGCCTATGCAAATAATTTTCATCTGAAAAAAGTTTTGTATTAATAAATATATTGATTTACAAACTGTTATTTCATATTAAGCTTAATATTTGTTAATAGGTTTTTAGTGTATTGGGGAAAATCAGCATTCATCATCCATGAATAATAAGATGGCTCTTTTGTAAACACTTCTTCAACAGTTTTACCTTTGTGTTTACCAAAATTAAATATTTCGTTACCATCCTTATTATAAGATAGTTGCCCAATGAGATCGGCGTTTTTTTGATGTTTTGAAAAATCGCTAAGGGATTGAATATTATTAATAACTGGAATAGATTTATTGCCTTCTTTATCAGTATAGTCAGTATCGGCATATCTGTCCAGCTGTGCTTCTAATATTTCAAATGTGGCTATGGTGTCAGCTTCTGCCTCATGAGCATTTTCCAGTTCTTTGTTCAGATAAAATTTGTAAGCGGCTTTTAATGTACGTTGTTCCATCTTCATAAAAATATTTTGTACATCAACTAATTGCCTCTTTTTAATCTCAAAATCAACATCGGCACGCAAAAACTCTTCAACGAGCATGGGAATATCAAATTTTAGCGCATTGTATCCGGAAAGATCACAGCTGGTAAAAAACCTTGCTATTTCTTTGGCTACCTGTTTGAAAGTTGGTTTGTCAGCAAGATCATCGTTGGAGTAGCCATGAATCATTTCAGCTTCCTTACAAATTGGATAATCCGGGTTTATGAGCCAGGTACGGAGCTCCTTTGTATTATTGGGATTTATTTTGAGAACGCTAATTTCAACAATACGATCTTTAGATACATTAAGTCCGGTAGCTTCAATATCAAAGAAAGCAATAGGTTTTTTTAGTTTGAGCTTCATTTGTTACTAATTTAGTTTGGTTAATTATATTATATCCAGCCTTTTAATTTGTAGTATGCAATTGCACAATATTCTCGGTAAACAATAATTTGATACTTTAAATGATTCCAGAATTGATACCTTAATTGTGTATTATCTCCAATATCAATCATATAACTATTTCCCCCAAGTCTATCATCATCATATAATAGAGCTGTTTCTATTGCATATTCAAAAGCTGGATCACCCTGTGTGTTTTTCATTCCTGCAGTTTTAAAAACTCGGGTTGCACGATACATGTGTTCAGGAGAAGTTATGATTAATATTTTGGATTTTATATTAATAAGCTTCATAATTTGTAAAGCTTGCATTCTTGTGTTTAATCCAAGGGGTTCTAATATTATTTTTAAAGAATCAACACCTCTGGCAATAATATCGTGTTTCATAAGATTAACCGAACTTGTTGGTTCTGAGGTATCTCCTGGTAGAGCAATTATAATTTTTGCATCAGGATAGTTTTTTGATACTTCAGAAGTCTTGTAGGTTCGCATTAATCCTGATTCACTAGGGATACCACCACCTCCTAATACTACAATGTAGTCGGGGCTTTTCTTGAAACTTGTTTTGGAGGCTCCAAGATGATAATACATCCAGAAAGGCAAAGATGTAAAACTTAATATTATCATGATAAAAAAGACTACTCCCAGAGAGATAAAGGTGGTTTTGAGTATCTTGTTTAATGCTGTATTAAGATGAAACTTCATTGTTAGTCTCTTCTTTTATTTTTCTCTAAAATTATACTATTTTCTTTTACGTAAAGGATAATGCATAAACTATAAGCTCGTATCCGGGCTAAAATTTTCTAGTAATTCTTTTAATCTACGAAGATACATACCCCCAAGGGCACCATCAACAATACGATGATCATATGCAAGTGATAATATCATAATGTGTCTTATACCTATAAAATCTCCTTCATTTGTTTCAATTACAGCAGGTTGTTTCCTAATTGCACCTACTCCCAGTATGGCTACTTGAGGCTGATTTATTATAGGAGTGCCGGTAAGGCTATCAAATGATCCGAAATTAGTAATAGTGAAAGTCCCTCCCTGTATTTCATCAGGTTGTAATTTGTTGGATTTTGCTCTTCCTGCAAGATCATTAACTGATTTTACAACTCCAACTAAACTTTTCTCATCTGCATTTTTAATAACAGGTACAATTAAGTTTCCGTTAGGCAAAGCTGCTGCCATGCCAATATTAATATTTTTTCGATAAATAATATTATATCCATCGAGTGATACATTTATTTGGGGATAATCTCTAAGAGCTTGAGCAGCTGACTGAATAAAGATAGGCGTAAATGTGATTTTTTCACCTTCACGTTTAAAAAAGTTATCTTTTACTTTATTTCTCCAATTAACAATATTTGTAACATCAACATCAATAAAGGAAGTAACATGTGGCGAAACATGTGTTGACATAACCATATGATCAGCAATAAGTTTTCTCATCCTGTCCATTTCAACAACTCTGTCACCAGTCATTGATGCAACAGGAGCAGCTGAAACTTTTTTAACAGATGGAGAAATTGCTTGAACATCATTTCTTCTATTTTTAAGGAATTCCTGAACATCATTTTTAGTAACCCGTCCATCCTTACCACTTCCGCTAATTTTATCTAGCTCTGTTATTGTAATGTTTTCAGCAGAGGCGATACTTTTAACAAGAGGGGAGTAGAATTTTGATGATTGAGAAAAATCACTTTTTGAATTATTCTCATCAGCATTCGAAATTTCCCCTTCGGTGTTGTTATTGATTTCTTTAGCCTTAGCTTCAGACTCATTATTTATATTAGTATGATCACCGGATGTTTCAGAATCATCATTGCCGTCCATATCAACAACTGCTATAATAGTTCCTACAGGTACTACATCTCCCTCATTAAAAAGTTGCTTAATGAGTTTCCCTTCCACGGGGCTTGGAATTTCAGAATCAACTTTATCAGTAGCTATTTCAACTATTGAGTCGTCCTCCTCTAATTGATCACCAACATTTTTAACCCATCGTGTTATTGTTGCTTCAATTATACTTTCACCTAATTTGGGCATTATTATTTCAAACTTCGCCATTTATAAAGTTATTGTAGTTTCAAAACTAATTATCTTAAAATTTAATGGAATAGGGTAGAGGCTATTTCCATAAAACATTGATGGTACAAAAATACTATTATTATTTATAATCATTATAAAGAAACTGAATCATTGTTTATATAACTGATTAATCCTTTGAAAGGGTGATAATGGAATGAAATAATTATGAAAATGGGAACACATAAGTTACATATGTAAATAGTTTACAAAAGGAAACCGAGCAAAATTGAAATAGTTGTACTATGTGTAATTACAGGCGCATAACAAGTGTTTACAAAAATCTATTTAAATAGTTTGAATTTACAAATGTATACAGTTTGATAGATTTGCTAAGATGAAATTAGTAAATTATGATAATATTTGTAAATCAGTAGATTAGATATATGAATATATATTATACTTTAAATACTAGATTAATACAATATTCTTTATAAAGTATTTTGATGGTAAAGTTATAATAATTGTAAAGCAGTATGTTATATTGTTAAATATATTATTTACTTTAGATATAAGACTTTATTATAAATGTAAATTGCTAATTTTAATTTATTTTAGTTAACAAATAGAATTAATTTGAGAATTAGTTATATTTGTAAACAAAAAAGCATGATTGATAGGATTAAGAAATTATTGGAAACTGAGCAGTTAAGTCCTTCACAATTCGCTGATGAAATAAAACTTCAGAGGTCTTCTTTGTCACATGTTCTTTCCGGAAGGAATAAACCTAGCTTAGATTTTGTAATGAAAATTAAACAAAGGTTTGCTAATGTTAGTCTAGACTGGCTAATTTTTGGTGCTGGTAATATGTTTTCTGGAAAGGATAATATCGTTAGTAGAGTAGTAGAGTCATCATCTGGGAAAGATAACTCAGATTCTCAGCCTATGTTTAATTTTGATTCACAAAGAAAGCCTGAACCTGGTAATTTAATTAAGGATGAAGATGCGGAAGTCTATAATGTAAGTTCTACTAAGGTAGTATCCGGATCGGGGAGCGCTAGTAAAGTGATAATCTTTTACAATAACGGTACTTTTGAGGAATTTATAAAAGGATAATTAAATCAAATAATGAACTGGATTCTTCGTTACACTCAGAATGACAATAGTTTATGACATCTGGATGTCTTAAACTTAAGCGCAATTGATGAAAAGATAATTTTCCTGTTAGAATCTCTCAAATTCTGAAAAGAAGAAACTTCCTTCAATTATTGCATTTTCATCACTATCGGATCCATGAACAGCATTTGCTTCAATTGAAGTAGCATACAATGCACGAATGGTACCTGGCTCAGCTTCAGCAGGATTAGTTGCTCCAATGTATTTGCGATAAGCCTCAACAGCATTATCTTTTTCGAGAATGGCTGCGATAATAGGATCAGATGTCATAAATTTTACCAAGTCGTTATAAAAAGGTCTTTCGCTATGAACTGCATAAAATTTCATCGCTTGATCTTTTGTTAACTTTGTGTATTTTAGTGCTTTAATAGCAAACCCGCCTTCAATAATCTTAGCAATTATATTTCCCATATTTCCATCGGCAACTGCCTTTGGCTTAATCATTGTAAATGTTGTATGTCCTGACATAATAGTAATTTTTAATTTTCATCAAAAGTAGAAATATTACAGATATGTGCAAGTCTAATTTGTAGTTCTATTTTACAAGTCATCATCCTTTTGGCGAGTCGCAAAAGCAACAATTGTTTGGCAACTTGCTGTGAACTAGTGACCCGATGGGTTTTTTCCAACCCGGTGGGTTTGATACAAGTTGACAATAGGGTTACTTCGTTCCGCATCTGCATGACAGAGACTTGCTATATTCGCCAATAAAAAATATCCTAAAGTTATTAACACAACCATAATTCTACATTCATTTTAATAACTTTGCAATTGTATTTCTTTGCTTTGTAACATCCATGTATTCAGTACTATAACAATCGAGTAATGAATTAATCGAACAATGAAACAATGAAACAATCGAATAATCTAAAAATAAATATATGTTCCTGATTTTTGATACTGAGACAACCGGATTACCAACAAATTGGAATGCACCTCTCGATGATTTTGAAAATTGGCCACGATTAATACAGTTGGCCTGGCAAATTCATGACGAAAAAGGAGAACTTGTTGATATTAAAAGTTACCTGGTAAAACCGGAAGGGTTTATTATCCCACGTGGTTCAGAAAAAATACATGGAATATCAACTGAAAGAGCAACAGAAGAGGGGCAACCCATTGATATTGTACTTATTGAGTTTAATAAAGCTCTAGAACGAGCTGAAATAATTGCAGGACATAATATTGAATTCGACAATAGTATTGTAGGTTCTGAAATGCTGCGAGCAAAAATTAGCACAGTACTTTTTGATAAAAAATCAGTGGACACTAAAACCTTAAGCACTAATTATTGTGCTTTGCCAGGAGGTAGAGGAGGTAATTTCAAATGGCCTACCCTTGAAGAGTTGTACCTTAAGCTTTTTAATGAAAAGTTTGATGCTGCACATAATGCTATAGCAGATGTTCAGGCTACTGCAAGATGCTTCTTTGAGCTTATCAGAATCGGTATAATTGATGCAAGCTCTCTTGATGTAGATAATGCTTTAATTGAAATGTTTAAGGAAAATAATCCTACTATAATTCAATCGGTTGGCATCGAAGTAAGTTCTTTTCATGAAAATGAAAACATTGAAGCTGAGGTAGGTAAAAAAGAAATTCCAAAGAAGGATATAGCGGCAGATACTAATGAGAAAATACCATTTACGCACTTACATGTTCATACCCAGTTTTCTGTTTTAGATGGCTTATCCGATATTGATGAGATGGTTGGCAAAGCTAAAAAGGATGGAATGGACGCAGTGGCTATTACAGACCATGGTTACATGTATGGAGTAAAAAAGTTTCATGATGCTGCTTTACGCGCTGAAATAAAGCCAATTATAGGTTGTGAAGTTTATGTCGCCCGTAGGGGAATGTTAAAAAAAGAAAGCAAGATTGATGGTTCAGGATGGCATTTGGTACTTCTTGCCAAAAATTTACAAGGTTATCATAACTTAATAAAGATGGTGTCAATTGCTGCGATTGATGGTTTTTATTATAAACCTCGTGTTGATAAAGCTTTGTTGAAAAAATATTCAGAAGGTCTTATAGCAATGTCAGCTTGTTTAGGTGGTGAGATTCCACAAAAAATTATTAATGACGGGGAGGAAAAAGCAGAGGAGGCTTTAATTGAATACAAAGATATTTTTGGTGAGGATTTTTATCTTGAGTTACAACGTCATCCAACCGGTGATCCTGAAATTGATAAAAATGTATTTGATGATCAGGTTTATGTTAACAAAGCACTATTAAAATTTGCTGAAAAGTATGATATTAAGGTTGTTGCTACAAATGATTCACATTTTGTAAATGCTTCAGATGCTGGAGCTCACGATCGATTAATTTGTATAGGTACAGCCAAGGATCTAGATGATCCGGTTCGTATGCGTTACACAAAGCAAGAATGGTTCAAGACTCGTGCAGAAATGCAAGAACTTTTTAGTGATTTGCCTCACGCATTGGAAAACACAAAGGAAATTGCAGATAAAGTTGAGGTTTATGGATTAAATAATGATCCCATAATGCCCGAGTTCGTAATACCTGATCAATTTAATAATGCTGACGATTATTTAAGGCATATTACTTATCTTGGTGCTGAAAAGCGGTATTCAGATGTAAATGATGATATTCGTTCACGTATAGATTTTGAGCTTGAAACAATAAAAAAAATGGGATTCCCCGATTATTTTTTAATTGTTTGGGATTTTTTGGTTGCTGCTAGAGAAATGGGAGTAATTGTAGGCCCGGGAAGGGGAAGTGCAGCCGGGTCGGTAGTTTCTTATTCTTTACGGATAACTGATATTGATCCGCTAAAGTATAATCTGCTTTTTGAAAGATTTTTAAATCCTGACCGTATTTCAATGCCTGATATTGATATTGATTTTGATGATGATGGTAGGGAAAGAATACTTGAATGGGTTAGAGATAAATATGGAAAAAACAGAGTAGCTCACTTGATCACATTCGGTACAATGGCTGCAAAAATGGCCATCAGAGATGTTGCCAGAGTGCAGCGATTACATCTTTCGGAGGCTGACAGACTCGCAAAAATGGTACCTGATAGCCCTGGTATTACATTGAATAAGGCAATGAAGGAAAACCCGGAGTTGAAAAAAGAACTTGATGAGGGTAAACCTGAAGTAAGTTCTGTACTTAAAAATGCAATCACACTTGAAGGGTCTGTTCGTAATACAGGAACGCATGCCTGTGGTATAATTATCAGTAAGGATGACCTCAACAATTATATACCTGTAACATCAGTAAAAGACTCAGTTCTAACTTATGCCACTCAAATAGATGGAAAGTACATTGAGTCAGTAGGACTTCTTAAAATGGATTTTTTAGGTCTTAAGACTTTATCTATAATTAAAGATACTGTTGAAAATATTAGAAAATCGAAAGGGGATATTATTGATATTGACAAAATTCCTTTTGATGATGAGCTTACTTACAATCTATTTAGTAAAGGTGATACAATTGCATTATTCCAGTTTGAATCAGATGGTATGCGTAAGCATTTAAAGGATCTTAAACCAACACGTTTTGAGGATCTTATAGCAATGGTGGCATTGTACAGACCGGGTCCTATGGCGTATATCCCAAATTTTATTGATCGCAAACACGGAAAGGAAAAGATAGAATACGATTTTCCTGAGATGAAGGAGGAACTGGAAGAAACATATGGTATTACTGTATATCAGGAGCAAGTGATGTTACTGTCGCGCAAGCTTGCCGGTTTTACTCGTGGTCAATCTGACTCGTTGCGAAAAGCAATGGGTAAGAAGAAGATTGCTGAGATGGAAAAGCTAAAAGTTAAATTCATAGAAGGTTGTGAAAAAAATAACTTGGAAGTTTCTAAGGTTGAGAAGGTTTGGAAGGACTGGGAGGCTTTCGCGAGCTATGCTTTTAATAAATCACATGCAACTTGCTATGCATATTTGGCATACCAAACAGCGTACCTTAAAGCGCATTACCCGGCAGAGTTTATGGCTGCTAACCTTGGTCGTAACCTTAGTGATATTAAAAAGATAACGCATCTTATTGCAGAAACGAAAAGAATGGGGATTTCGGTACTTAGGCCGGATGTAAACGAAAGCTCTGCAAGCTTTACCGTAACAAAAAGTGGTATTATTCGATTTGGCCTGGCTGCCATTAAAGGAGTTGGTGAAGCTGCTGTTGATCAGGTTATTGCCGAAAGAGAAAAGAATAATTTCTTCACTAGTATTTTTAATTTTGTAAAAAGAGTAAGCTTAAAATCAGTAAACAAAAGAAGTATTGAAGCATTAGCTAAAGCAGGAGCTTTTGATGCTTTTGAAGATACTCATAGGGCTCAGTATTTTTTCTCTGAAGGAGAAAATTCAGGAAATTATATTGAGAAGGTAATTAAATATGGCTCAAAATATCAGGAGCAGCAAAATTCGTCTCAGGTTTCATTATTTGGTGATACTGAGATGTTTGAGGTTAGAGACCCTGATATGCCCGAGTGCGAAAAATGGAGCCTTCCCGTCCAGTTACAATTTGAGAAAGAGGTTACTGGTTTTTATATTTCAGGCCATCCTCTTGATGATTATTTGCAAACAATGGATAGATTTTCTAAAGTAAAAATTGACGAGCTTAGGAATAACATAGATAAATATAAGGATCAGCAGATTACGTTTGCCGGGATGATAACAGAATCATCTCAAAAGATCTCAAAAAATGGTGATCCTTTCGGTACATTTACTATAGAAGATTTTTCGGGGAATATAAATTTAGTACTATTTTCAGAAATGTACCTGAAGAAAAAACATATGCTTGAACCGGGTAATAATATATTTATTACAGCACGTATTGAAGAAAGACGTTATCAGCAAGGTAGCCTGCAAATTAAAATACTTGATATATTCTTGCTGTCGGAAACAATGGCAAAGCTTGCAAAAGCTATACTACTTAATATTTCTGTCACTGAAATTAATGATAAAATTTCTAGCGAAATATTAGAACTTACTAATGCAAATCCTGGAGATACACCTCTTCAAGTACGCTTAACAGATCCTGATAATAACGTAAATATCTTACTAAAATCTGTAAGCACTAAGGTTAATCCAAGGTTATTTGTAAAAGAACTTTTAGAGAGAAGTAAAATTAATTATTCAATTGTTTGATTTTTGATAAATAATACTTGTTAGTTTATTTTTCTTAACTATTTTTGACACGTTAATAAAAACACTTAAAATTATGGCATTAGAATTTACAGACGCTAATTTTGAAGCACTTGCGTTAAAAACAGATAAACCAGTTATAGTAGATTTTTGGGCAGTTTGGTGCGGACCATGCCGTATTGTTGGTCCTGTTGTTGAGGAAATTGGTGATGACTTTGGTGACAAAGTAGTAGTTGGTAAACTTGATGTTGACCATAATCCAGAAACAGCTAAGAAATATGGAATACGTAATATACCCACACTTTTGTTTTTTAAAAATGGTGAAGTAGTTGATAAACAGGTAGGAGCAGTTCCTAAACAAGTATTGGTAACTAAGTTAGAGGCACTTCTTTAGTTAGATTTATTTTTCAATTGTATGCTTGCCAGTTGGTAGGCTCAATTGATAGTTACTGATTATGTATTGTACTACAAATTGGGCTGTTTCTACATAGCCCTTTTTGGTTTGGTAGATTATTATATCTGATAACTAACAAATAACCAATGAATAAATAACTTTTGGGATATACTTTAGATCATAACCGTATAGAGCAATTTAGTCCTCTGGAATTACTTGCCAAACAAGTGGTAGAGGGTACTATAACTGGTCTGCACAAAAGTCCCTTTCATGGCTTTTCTGTTGAATTTGCTGAACACAGGCAGTATAACGCCGGTGAATCAACAAGGCATATCGATTGGAAACTTTATGGACGTACTGATAAGATGTATGTAAAAAGGTATGAAGAAGAAACAAATTTACGATGTCGCATAATTATCGACTGTTCTTCTTCGATGTATTTTCCTAAAATGGATTCTCCAACCATAGATAATCCAAATAAAATAGTCTTTTCAGTTTATGCAGCAGCTGCTCTCATAAGTTTAATGAATAAGCAGCGAGATACCACAGGATTGAGCTTATTTACAGATAAGGTGGAGTTTCATTCACATTCAAAGTCAAATTCAGTACATCAAAAGCATTTATTTACAGAGCTTGAAAAATTGTTGGATCTTAAAGCATCGGGTAGTGATAATCATACTAATATAACTAATTCATTGCATCAGGTTGCTGAATTGATTCACAAGCGATCATTGGTAATTATTTTTAGTGATATGTTTGATGATATTGACAGGCAGGAAGAAATGTTTTCAACTTTGCAACATTTCAAGCATTATAAACACGAGGTAATATTGTTTCACGTTACGGATAAGAAAGTAGAGGAGGAGCTTGACTTGGATGACCGTCCGTACAAGTTTGTAGATATGGAAAGCGGTGAATTATTGCGAGTTAACCCTGTTGAGATTCGTGAAAAATATATGGAAGAGGCAAAAAAAGCAAATCACGAACTTGAAGTGAGATGCGGACGTTATGGAATTGATTATGTTGAAGCTGATATTAATAAGGGCTTTGAAGGAATATTGCTTCCATATTTAATGAAAAGAAAAAAGTTATATTGATTGAGTATAACCCCCTTGTGTAAAGTCATATGTCCTTTGGTATTAAGAAGGCTTCCTGCCGGTCAGTCAGGCGGGCGTCATATTTTCTCGTAGTGACGTCATTGCGATGACGATCCCGATAGCTATCGGGAGAGGAAGAAGCAATCTCAATACGTCACTTTGAAATTGACTTAACACTAGGTTATTATCCCAACCATCTTAAAGTTCTAAATATTTGATATAAGTATGACTGCCAACAAATGTCAACAGTCATTTGATATTTAGTTAGTTCAGCTAATTATTATTACGTTATTTTAATCTAAGATAGCAATAAAAAAAGTAAACTGAAGAAATACTAGTTTGCTTCTCTATTTATTCATAACTTTGTAACAAGGTGTACAATAACGAGATTTAAAAGAATAATTAATTTCTATCCAATGAATATTATAGGCCGTTTTGCGAAAAACCTTGTTGACTCAATTGCCGATACAGGGGAAAAGTTTTTAAAAAACAGAAGGTTAAGAGGTAATTCAGTTCAAATGTTGCTTGAATTATGTGATGATCTTATTTCGCATAAAGGTTTTGCCTCCGGAATTGCCCTGGCCAGGGAAGTTGTTAATCGATATGGATTATTAACCCAAAATGATAAGTTAAAGTTCTTCAAGGAATTGAACAAGAACATGGGATATAACCTTCAAGAAATAAAGAAGGTTGCAGCTAAATTTTCAAATTCACCTACTGAAAAAACATTGCAGGAACTATCGGATCATCTGAAATCAAAGCTCCAAAAACTTTTCAGCAGGATGATAATGGCACCAATGGGCACACAGTTGATTGTTTCTCTAAGGGAAGACCTATTGGGTTTTATTCCTTCACATTCAGATTTACAAGCTGTTGATGAAGTTTTAAGAAGGTTGCTTATTTCATGGTTCAATCCGGGATTTCTGGTGCTCAAAAAAATTGACTGGGATACTGAGGCTTCCATTCTTGAGAAAATAATAGAATACGAGACCGTTCATTCCATTGCAAATTGGAATGATTTAAAAAGTAGGTTAGCTGCTAACAGGAAATGTTTTGCATATTTTCATCCTGCCCTGGAAGATGAACCTTTAATTTTTGTGGAAGTGGCTCTTACCAAAGGTATATCACGCTCTATTCAGTCAATCATTAATGAAGAAGCTGATTTGGAAAAAAAGACAGATACAGCCATATTTTATTCCATAAACAATTGTCAGAGAGGACTTAAAAAGATTCCTTTGGGGAACTTCCTGATTAAAATGGTTGTAACGGAACTTGCATATGAATTGCCATCGATTAAAAAATACAGCACATTATCCCCAATTCCGGGATTTGCTACCTGGTTAAGGGACGAGTTAAAAATAGGGGGTAGCCAATATTTACCAGAAAATGATATAGAATTGTTACAATTGATTAATGATAGTGATTGGTATAAAGACTCAAAAAAACGCAATGAACTAAAAAAACCATTGATTAAAGCATGTGCCAATTATCTTGTTCTCTCTAAAAAGAACGGAAACCCAATAAATTCAGTTGCAAGATTTCACTTTGGTAACGGAGCACAATTGTACCGAATTAACTGGATGGGCAATACATCAGAATATGGAATTACCAAATCTTTCGGGTTAATGGTGAATTATTTGTATGATCCAAAACAAATTGAAGCAAACCATGAAGCCTATTTGCAGAAAGGGGAGTTAGCATTATCAAAATCAATCTATTCCATTCTGGGCTCATAGTTATTTCAACCTCAGTAAATGTTATAACTTAATTTTAACTTCTAATTTCACCTCGCTCTTACTATTCCCATCAATAATATCATTGCCGGAGCCAATTGTATTTTGATTGAAGTAGCTTGTCCTGGCATATCGTAACCACATTGATATTCGTGGTATAATTTTCCATTTTAGCATGAGATACCATCGTTGACCATTGTTGAAATATGAAGGAACACTAAATGCATAAAGTACATCATTTTCATAAGTATATATGCGGCTGTTGTAACCGTCGGTAGCAAATAATGAGTATCTGAAAGTAGTTTCAAGTGGGAAATTTATTGGTCGGAAAAGTATATCCTGATAAATAAGATATCCGTTTTCTTGTTCAGCAAAGTCACTATTATAAATAATCATATCTATCCTGTTTTTACAGATGATATTATGTGTTACATTATAGGAAATAAAGAATCTAAACTCATGGCGCTCAATATCACTAATTAAGGGCATGTAATTGTATTCTTTCTTAAAATTTTCTTGTTTGTTTTTATAACGATATCTTATATATGAGTTTATATTTTCAATTGGAGTGAAATTTATTTGAGTAAGATAATCACGTCCAGTTGATGGAGAACTAATTCTATATTTTAGCCATGGAAATTGATAATGGTCAATATAGCCTGAAATCGAAATGTATTTGTGTATCAATGCTTTAAATCCTAAATATATTCCTGTTTCGTTTGCTATTGCACTACTTTCGGCAAATGGGTTTGAATATAAATTTTGATATTCTTTTCCATAATTATGGTATAAAATAGTTAAGAAAAATCGATCATCTAGAAATGTATTTATTCCGGCTATGCCTGCAAAACCACCAGCTGAAGAGCCTGCAAACTCACCGAAAAAGTTAACATTTTTCAGGTTTAATACCATATCTGCCCCATAATTGGTTAATTCAGTTCCCTGGAAGTTAAATTGTTTATATAATTCATCAGAAAGCACCAATGGCTTGTCTAATATAGTTTTATATGAAGTAACTCCGGTTGTGAAGTTTTTATGCTGATAAGCAATATGACCACCAAAAATTGTGATATTAATTGTATTCTTATCAAGGAGCTCATTAATTGTGCGATGCATACCTGTTTCAATGATGCTACTGGTACCATCTTGTTCGTTGTAAAGTAATGGTATAATATTACCGTCAACAGCATGAGATGAGTAAAAAGGTGTAAACGAGATATTTTTCCACTGTATTGTAGCTGCAATACCTCTAAAAAATCTGTTCTCATTAGCAGATGTATTTGGACGAATTCCTCTGGCAAATCTCTTAATCTGAACACCTTCAGCAGATTTTCCAAAAGTAAGACCACTCCAAAGTGTAAGACCTTGTCCAAATTCCAGATGATAATCTCCAACTACTATTTTTTTGATAATGTTAATATCTTCTGCGTAAGCAAAAGCTGATACAAAATCGTAACCATTACCCACTTTATTGCCGATCAACTTTTTTAAACTGTCACTTAACTGACCTTTAAACATTACTTCTCCGGCATCTTTATCCATAGTAAAACCAAATCGTATTTTATTTTTGAAATTAAATGAATAGCGTAAGTAATAGTGTTGAGGATTACCTAAATAAACTGAACCCGGATGAGCTATCGCAGAGTCGGAGGGAAGCGAAAACCCCTTACGGGTTTCAAGTATTTGATCAGCTCTTAGAAGCAGTTGATGCCTGCCATATTTTAAAAAGTGTTTAGCATTGTATTTTGCTTTTTGTTTAAAGGGCTTAGTAACAACAAATGGCTGAAGTCTTTTTATAGTTTCTTCATCAAATCCGTTTATTGAAGTAAGTTCATAAATAGATAATAATTGCCCGAATTGATTAATGTAAAGCTTCAAATTATTTAACTGAATATCGTTAATCATGTATAGATCTCTTAACATATCAATATTAGATCCATTAATATTAATTGGGTTTTTGGAATAATAGAGGTAGTCATCAATGAGATCAGAATAGTCAAGATTTATATCAGTTGATTGGGCGATGTTTTCAAGTTGGTCAGTTATAAATTCAATATTAACAGGTTGTAAGGTATCAGCTTCTTGTGCATAAATGCCTGTGATATTGGAATTAAAGATTACAATTAAGAAGATAGTAATTAGATTCTTGCATAACCCATAATCAAGTATCCTTGATCGTAGTGAAATATCTCTACTGAATTTATAGACAGTATATTGATATTCACTATCATGCTCAAAAATAAGCTTGTGTTTAAGTACATTTATGGTCTCAATAATACTTATCCTTCTAACAATATTTAATTTGTCAGGCATTGTTAGAATTGAAATATTAACGATGCTTGTGGTGAAAATCCTAGTGATTCGTGCATAATTGCAGAAATATCAAATACAAGGTTTTTAATTTTGATGCCAAAACCAAAACTGAATATTTCTTTTCTTGTGGAAAAACCCGTTCTGAAAAAGAATTTTCCTTTTAACTCGTACTCAAGACCACCACGAAAAATTACAGGATTAATTGCTGTACTTTTTTCAGCCTCAACAGTTGCTAAAAAAACATCCGATATATGCCATGCAAATCCAACACGGTATATTGCAGGTAGTTTTTCATCTTCATATTCAGCAAGTTTCACCATAATTGGATTAAAAACCCAGGCTCCAATTGTAACTCTATCACTTATTTCAGTTTGTATTCCCAGTTCGAAAGTTATACTACCTTTATTCCCATAATTATTGCCTAATGTAGTTTGTATATAATCTAATTGTAGGCCTATCCTTAATTTTTGGCCGAAAGCTCTTGCATATGCTAAACCTATTTTTTGATCATTATATAAACTGTAGCCAAAATGGTTGTATGTGGCAGCAAAAACACCATATTTTGTGGGAATAATGCCCGCTATACTTTTTGAACTAAGCTCATTGATAAGAAAGCGGTTTTCATAATATATGCCCACAACGGGTTTTTCGAATAAGGCTATACCTGCCTGATTATTCATTGCTGCCCAAAAATCAGTAATCGCTACTGACGAGCGTCCCATTCCTGCCGAACGCGAACCAATTGGATAATTATAGCCTGTGGCTAAACAAGAATTAGGTGTGGCTAAAACCACCACCACGATTGTTAAAAATATCTTAAAATAATTCTGCATCTAAATAAAGGGTTAATTTTGAAATACAGATTATTAGGGTCATCCGTTATGAACGGTATAAATGTAATAAAAAAAAGCTTTAAAATAGAAATTAATAGAAATATCGTTACTAATCAGTGTCAAATTAAAAAATATATAATAGTTATAATGTTTTGACAAATAATAACAGATTATACTTTGAGCGCCTTTGTGATGTGCTTTGAGCATCTTTGTGGTAAAATTTTAACCACGAAGGATCACCAAGTAATGCACAAAGGTAACACAAAGAAAAAAATATAATTGTTAACTGACTGACTTTTACAAACAATTAACATACTGATTAGTTACGAAATATCAAATATTAAAACTTTAACTTAAATACTATGTGCAAAAAAGTTCTTAAATTTTTAGTTGATCTAAAGGAAAATAATGACAGGGATTGGTTTAAAGCTAATAAACAATATTACGAAGAGGCAAGAAATGAGTTTAAAGAAATGGTTGAAAATCTTATACCGGAATTGGCACTTACAAATCCATTACTGGCAAACCTGGAGGCTAAGGATACTATCTTTAGGATTTACAGGGATGTGAGGTTCTCTAAAGATAAAAGTCCTTATAAGGTAGCCATGGGTGCTAATATGGCACCAGGAGGTAGAAAATCAGTATTGGCAGGTCATTATTTTCACATTGAACCTGGCAATAGTTTTCTTGCTGGTGGATCGTATTGCCCACCTAGTGAACAGCTTAAAAATATCCGATCAGAAATTTATTATAATAGTCAGGAATTCAAGGAAATTATAAATTACGGTGATTTTAAAAACCTATTTGGTGAAATTACAGGAGATAAACTTAAACGATCTCCTCTTGGTTTTCCTAAAGATTTTGAAGATGTTGAACTTCTCAAGTTTAAGGATTACACAATTTTCCATAAAATTGATGATGAAACTATTCAAAAACCTGATTTTCTTGCAATATCATTAGGTATTTTTGAAAAGATGAATCCCTTTATTGGGTTTTTGAATAGGGCGATAGGATAGAAGAGTAAATAGACAAATAAACAAGTGGATTCTTGGGCTATTTGTTCTGAATCAAATATTAATTTATTGTATCATAAACTAATTTCTGCAACCCTCGATAAACTATCTTGTCATTGATAGCAGAAGAATAACTTTTGAAAGTGTATCCTGAGAAGAACAGGGAAATAATAGAAAAGAGCCGTAAAGGGAATTTAAAAGCCCAGTACCAATTGTATAACAAATATGCAAAGGCAATGCTAAATGTTAGTTATAGGTTAATGGGTACAATTGAAAGCGCTGAAGATATACTTCAGGATGCCTTTACAGAAGCATTTAAGATGTTACACACATATCGTTATGATTCGTCATTCGGCGCCTGGTTTAAAAGAATAGTTGTAAATAAATGTATAAATGAAATAAAACGAAGTAAGGCAGATTTAAAGTATTACGATGATATGACTCAGTTTAACTCACATACAAACATAGAAGAAAAACTTCCTGAATTAAGTGTTGAATCAGTAAAGAAAGCCATGGAAAAACTTCCTCAGGGTAACCGGGTTATCTTCTCACTTTACCTGTTGGAAGGGTACGATCACAGGGAAATTGCTCAAATTCTAAATACAAGTGAAAGCAACTCTAAATCACAGTATATGAGGGCTAAAAGAAGAATCAGGGAAATTTTAAATACTACAAGTCATGACTAACGATAAGCTAGAACAATATATTCTAAATAATAGAAATGAGTTCGATACACTTGAACCTTCTGAGGACATATGGGATGGTATTGTTAAAGAAAAGCCTAAACAGAAGATATTTATCTTGAGTAAGCTGAAATGGGTTGCACGTGTAGCTGCTGCTATACTAATTTTTATTGGAAGTTATTATTTCCATGAATATAGAAGTCAAAAACAACAGTTAAGTAGCCATAACGAAGAAATTAATAAGAATACTAATCTTTACAACAACTTAATTGAAGCTGAGCTATATTACACAGCACAAATTGGTATTGAAACGGAAAAATTTTATCAATTAACTGCAGGAGACTTTTTGGTTCGTGAAGAAATTCAGAATGAATTAAAGGAACTGGATAGAGAGTTTAGTGAATTGAAAGAAGATTTAAGCGATAATGCGGATAATGAAGATATCATTGCGGCAATGATTCAAAATTACCGACTAAAACTAAGGATATTGCAAGATATGATGTTTCAACTAAAACAGGTTAAAAAAGAAAAAAGCACTAGTGATGAAATCAAACTTATTTAAATTAATTCCGGTATTATATTTCCTGTTGCTGCTTTCTGTATCAGCAAGAGGACAGTCGTTTAGCAAAGAGAACAAGATTGTGCGTTCATTTGTTTTAACAAATGATACTGAAATTGAAATTACCAATAAATATGGTGATATTAATCTTGAGAGTTGGGACAATGATTCAATCAGGATTGAAATTAACTACAAGGTAACCTCCACAAAGGAGTCTAAACTTGATAAAACATTCAATGCGATTAATTTCGATTTTAATGCAAATCAATATTATATTATTGCAAAAACTGTTTTCGAAGGCAAGGGCTCATTTTGGACAGATGTTTCTGATATTGCAAATAATATGTTTGCCGGTGGTACTTATACATCCATTGATTACACTATTTACATACCTGCAGATAAGAGAATTAACCTAACCCTTAAATATGGTAACGTTTATATGGCCAATTATGATGGATATTTTAAACTTTCACTTTCCAATGGTGATTTTAAAGCACATAACCTTGATGGAGAAGTAGAATTAGATATTACATTTGGAGATGCAACTATAAACAAAATTGAAGATGGTAAAGTAAAAATTAGTTATGGTACTTTTAGTCTTGAAAATTCAAACAAGTTGTCAATAATAGGGCAATCGGCCGAATTTGATTTAGGAGTTATTAATAACTTGGTAATTGACTCAAAACGTGATAAAGTAACAATAGAAGAGATAGGCGATATAAGTGGTGTGACCTATTTTAGTAGGTTAGTTATTGATGATGTAGTGTATAAGCTGGACTTATCAACAAAATACGGTAGTGTTAAGCTTAAGGAAATAAGTTCAAAGGTAAAAAAAGTACAACTATCATCATATAGCACAACTGTTAATATGTTTTTTAGAAACGATTATAACTATTTCATAAGCCTTACCAGCAATGATAAGGCAGATGTTACTTATTCGGCTAATATGGGTGAGTTTAAAACGAAGAAGTTGCCAGGTAAAGAAAACATCATGCAAGCCGAATGTGTGATTGGTGAAAAAAATATAGCAGTTCCGGTAGTTATTGATGTAAAATCAGGTTTTGTAACCTTAAAAATTAAAGATTAATTTTTGATTAAATGTAACCCTTGAATTATTTGATTGTCTTTAGGGTTATCAATAAAGATATTTATTATGAAACAAATAAAGATCAGAATTATAATAGGAACAATAGCATTTCTTACCTTGGTTGCATTTTCTAGTACAGGTTGTAGAAAGTTCCCATATTTAGAAGGAAACGGAAATGTATCAAGTGAGACGAGAATTTCGGTTTCGTTTAACAGAATTGATAATCAAGGTGATTTCAATGTTTACTATGAATACGATAGTACCTTTCGTGTTACTGTTGAAGCGGAGTCAAACTTGATTCCTTATATACGTACAATTGTAAAAGGGAATACATTACAGATTGATACTCGTGAGAATATCAATAACAATTACGCAATGAAGGTTACAGTATATTCACCAGTAATGAAAGGAGTTATATTAAGTGGTTCTGGATTGATTAATGCTGGATCAGTTGTTGAAGATAACTTTGAAGTTAAGTTAAGCGGATCAGGAATTATTTATGGTGATATTATTTCTCATTCTTTCCATGCTCTTATATCGGGTTCTGGAGAAATTGACTTTGAAGTAAATTCTGAAAATACTATTGCAATAATTAGTGGATCAGGAAATATTAAGATGATAGGTGAATCAACTTTTGGTGATTATCTTATTTCAGGATCCGGTAATATTGAGTCTTATAATTTGCAAATGGACGAATGTACTGCAAAAATAAGTGGGTCAGGGAATATGTACACTAATGTAGCTAATTATATAAATGTTACAATATCAGGGAGTGGTAATTTTTTCTATGTTGGATCTCCAACTATTAATTCAGTTATAACAGGGTCAGGTAATGTAATACATGGGAACTAATATGAAAAGACTATTACCAATAATATTACTCTGTATAATAGGATTTTCCTCACAATCACAGAGCTTTGAAAGGCAAATAGGTTTGCGGCTTGGTGTAATGTCTGGCATCACCGGAAAGGTTATTAAAGACAAAAACACTGCCATTGAAGGAACTCTTGGTTTCCGCAAAGGAGGTGTTCAATTATATACTCTTCTTGAGGCATATAAGGTGTTGGATGGTAATACAAACCAAAGTTGGTTTCTGTATTTTGGAGGTGGAGCTCATTTGGGATTTGTTAATGGATATAACCGTGTACGCAGATGGTCAAATTCAACAGGATATTATTGGGAGGAAGAGCGTACAGCAGGTCCGGTAATAGGCCTTGATGCCATTATGGGTATTGAGTATAATTTTAAGGCACTACCAATAGCATTATTTTTTGAAATTAAACCTTTAGTAGAATTGCAATCATTCAATAAAATCAGAACCAACTTCTATGATAGTGGTTTAGGAATAGTATATAGATTTAATAATTAATAGAAAAATAAGATGAAAACAATTAAAATTTTACATGTAATTCTTGCTTTGTTAGTAGGTTTTTCAGCCATTGGGCAAGATGAAGAACAGGAAATGAAAACACTATTTAAGAAATCGACAACTGAGAAGATAAATAATGGTGGCTATGGCTCGTTTAGTATTGGATATACACAAATTGATTCGAAGGATGCGCTTCAACTTGGTGGAAGAGTAGCCTGGATTGCTAATCACAGGTTTGCTTTAGGACTGGTTGGTTATGGTTTTGTTAATGATATTCAAAAGGACTACGATGATGATCCATCTAGCTATTTCCTAGCAGGAGGATATGGAGGGATATTTTTTGAGCCAATTTTAATGCCAAATAAACCTGTACATGTTTCCTTCCCTATTATACTTGGAGTTGGAGGCATTTCAGCAGTGGAATCAAATAACTGGGAAAGCTCTCACTACAATTATCAAAACACAAATTACTATTATGATTCAGATGCGTTTTTAGTATTTGAACCGGGTGTTGACGTTGAGTTTAATATTGTTAAGTTTTTTAGAATTGCAATTGGCGCTTCTTATCGATTAACAAATGGGATTAATTTAAGATATAAATATCTCGACAATAATTTTAATGAACAAATTATCGAGATTGATAAAAATGCTCTTAACTCATTCACTTTCAATATTGGCTTTAAATTTGGCTGGTTTTAAGCAGATCGGGTAATTGAAATATAACTAATATATTGTCCACTAAGGTATTTGCAGAGTTTTGCGAATACTTTAGTGGACAATCACATATTGCTACCTATCACGCATCATTGATACAGGAGTGCCTTTTTTCAACAGCTGTTTAATTTTATCAAACTCCAAGAATATATTTGTTTGCCCGTTTGAATAAGGTGCTATTTCATAACTGTTATATAAAAAGCCAATACCACTTCCGTTAATATAAATATTATGATTTGGTACTATACTGTCAACAAAGAAGCCTGCTTCTTTTAAAGGAATACTATAAGGAATACTATAATCTTTACGAAGCATTTGAGTTAGAATATTTGATAGAGAATCATCAGTGCCTTCTTCGAAAATATCATTGTAAGTTAGGATGCTACTATTATTTAGATTGATAATATCGTAAGCAACATTAGTCATACCATGTGCGCCACCTGAGTATGCATACTTAAGATATTCGAAACATAACAGATAGTTGGAGTTAAAGATTACTGACATATTTATAGTTTTTTGCCAACTAAAAGAAGCTCCTTTTCCATACCAGTCTTCATTTTGTTTTTTATAATTTGAGAAGTATTCATTTTCAAAATGAGTCAGCATCGAGTCGGGATTGTTCTCATAAAAATCATTCCCAAAAAAACTGTTGGCAATCAATTGTTTAACAGAATCAACAATTCCAGCCTGGAAATAATTATCTTTTGGAAATATTAATGTAAGCTCAATTTCCGCAGTTGGCGATTTTACATCCTTAGCAACCAACTTATCTTCAGAATGCAAATAATATATCTCAAAAGGGAGTGTGCCATTGGGGTAATATTCCTTGAAATTAAAATCAACTTGTCTGTTATCAGGTGTATTCCAGGTTCCTGTAAACGACTTTTTATTAAATGTGCCAATAAAAGCATCTGAATTTTGACCCATTTCTTTCAGTTTAGCATTTTCATTAGTTACTTCACCATTAAGACAAATAGTTTTTCCAAAATGCATTTTAGTGTCTTCATTAATAAACCTATATTGATAGTTTCCTGAGAGTTCATCAAATAACCTTATTATATTTGCTGTAACATGTATATTAGTCCCAATAACTCCTTCGAGCCTTGTATAGAAAACTGTTTTATCTGTTGCCTGCTGCGACATTGCTACTGTGGATGTCAGTAATATGGAAAAAATAATTAATGACTTTATTTTCATTGTGTTGAATATGTTAAAGGTAAATTTCTGAAAGTCTATTTTGACAAAATTAAAACTAAGCAAAATTAATACTTATTAATATCAAACATTATGATGAGCAACTATTATTTTTACTAAAAAAAATATCTTTATTTGTTATTTGATAATAGATTTGATAGGTATTACTATATCTATTAGTTTTGCACAAGTCTCAGATTATTATTCTAATTATTATAATAGACTGCTGTATGGAAATAAGCGAATACAAGACTTTTACAATTTGTAGTGAGGGGTACTATAAGGATAAAGGCAGTAAATTTATAGCTGTTGCTTATTACGTAGAGAGTGAGAAGGAAGTTAAGGAAGCTTTATTAATCACAAAAAAAAAGTATCATGATGCTCGTCATCATTGTTATGCATATAGAATTAACCCCAAGAGTGAAGTTTCAAGAAGTAGTGATGATGGTGAGCCTTCAGGAACTGCAGGAAAACCAATACTTAATCAAATTTTATCATTTGAACTATATAATGTGTTAATTATAGTTGTAAGATATTTTGGCGGAACTAAGCTTGGAGTTAGTGGATTGATATTAGCTTATAAATCGGCTACTCGAGACGCTATACAAGAAAGCAAGATTGTTAGTAGACACATTACTAGTCAGTTAGAACTAAACTTTGAATATCACTTAATGAATCAGGTGATGAGAGTAATAAAGGAAGAAAATATTAAAATAATCAGTCAGGATTATGACAATAATTATAAGATTAAAGTCGAAATAAAAAAAAATACAAAAAATATTGCTCTTTTAAAGTTCGAAAAGATCAGGGGAGTTACAATAACATTATTGAAAAACAAGTAGATATAGTATTTTTTAGCTGTACACATATACAGCAAAAAAACTAAAAAGTCAAGCGTTTTTTACATTTTTTATTCAGAATTTTTAACTGATATTTGTTTTCCCTAATAATATGATGAGTACTTCTTCGAAGAATGCTGTGTTTTAACAAATTAGGTTTATTATTAACATAAGTATTAAAATTTCGATAAAAATTTACTAAAAAAGATGACGAATAGGCATGGTGAAGTTTGGGAAAATTGTTTGTCAGTAATAAAAGACAATATTCCCCCTCAAAGTTACAATACATGGTTTTTACCAATTACCCCAATTAGCATCGAAAATGACGTATTAACAATTCAAGTGCCTAGCCAATTTTTTTATGAATGGTTAGAAGAGAATTACATCGGCTTGTTAAGAAAGGTTATACGTATGCAAATTGGTTCGGGAGCAACCCTTGAATATAGTGTAATAATTGATAATAACTATAATAAATCAAAGCCATATGCTGTAAAATACCCTGCAACAGATAAAAATGCTACACAAAACAAACCGGTTTCTATGCCACTCGATCTAAATAAAGGAAAAACCAGAGATATTCCAAATCCGTTTATAATTCCGGGTCTTAAAAAACTTAAAGTTGAATCGCAGTTGGTTGATACATATTCATTTGATAATTTTATAGAAGGAGATTGTAATAGGCTTGCACGTTCTGCCGGATGGGCTATTGCTGAGAACCCTGGTAAAACTGCTTTTAACCCATTATTGATATACAGTAGTGTAGGTCTTGGAAAAACTCATCTTGCTCATGCAATTGGTTTGCAAGTAAAAAGGAATTCTCCCGAAAAAATTGTTCTATATGTAAAAACCGACCAGTTTATTAATCAGTATATTGATTCGGTTAGAAATAATAACCAAAACGATTTTGTTCATTTCTATCAAATGATAGATGTACTTATACTGGATGATATTCAATTTATTGCAGGTAAAGAGAAAACTCAGGATGTATTTTTTCATATTTTTAATCATCTTCATCAAAATAATAAGCAATTAGTACTTACTTCAGATAAGCCACCTATTGATTTAAAAGGAATGGAACCCCGATTGTTATCAAGGTTTAAGTGGGGGCTTGCTGCTGATCTTCAAATGCCTGATTTGGAAACCAGAATTTCTATTTTGAAAAAGAAACTTTATAAAGATGGCATTGAAATGCCATATGAAGTAGTTGAATACCTTGCATATAGCATTACTACTAATATTAGAGAAATGGAAGGTGCTTTAATTTCAATACTTGCTCAATCAACTCTTAATAAAAAGGATATCACGCTTGATTTAGCACGTCAAATGATTGATAAATTTGTAAAAAGCACAACCCGTGAAATTTCTATAGATTATATTCAAAAAATAGTTTGTGATTATTTTAGTGTTCCCCTCGATGTGTTAAATTCTAAAACTAGAAAAAGAGAAATTGTTCAAGCAAGGCAATTAGCTATGTATTTCTCAAAAATGCATACTAAAAACTCTCTGGCTACTATAGGTTTGCATTGTGGTAACAAAGATCATGCAACTGTACTCCATGCTTGTAGAACTGTTAATAATCTAAAAGACACTGATAAACAGTTTAGAGTTTATGTTGATGATATTGACAAAAAATTAAAGCTATAATACTGTTTTATAGAACCTTAATTATAATTTTTGAATAAATAGTTCAATAGCATTTGCAATAATTAAATTTTTTTACTACATTAGCAACTAATTTAATTTTTAAAAAATGAATGTCCTTTTTGTTTGTACCTGTAGTATTTGTCGCTCACCTTTAGCGGCAGCCTTTTTAAGAAAGAAGTATATTGAAAATAATATGGAAGGTAATGTTGAATCAGCCGGATTTTCACCTACTACAATTAATGATCCTCCTGGTATCAGGGCTGTAGAAGCTGCTGAAAAGCATAATCTTAAATTGGAGGGATGTTCTCGAATATTTGTTAAAAAAGACTTTGAGAGATTTGATAAAATATTTGTAATGGATACATTAAATTATCGTGAAGTTAAATATTTGGCAAAAAATAAAGAGGAAGAGTCAAAAATTGATTACTTAATGAATGTTCTGCATCCGGGTACTAATCAAATTGTGCCTGATCCTAATCATATTGGTACCATCGGTATGGATGAAATTACTGACCTCCTAGATAAAGCTACCGATGCAATTGTTGATCAAAACAAATAGTAAATTATTTTTAGGTGTTAAGTTATATACCTGATAAAAGTGACCTTGAGGATGCTTATGCGAGAATAAGTGGATTTATTCATAATACACCAATTCTTTCATCTGAGATATTAAATAATAGGTTTGGAGCAAAGCTATTTTTCAAATGCGAAAATTTCCAAAAAGCAGGTTCATTTAAATCAAGAGGGGCTGTTAATGCAATACTATCTTTACCAAAATCAAATATAAAAAAAGGCGTTGCAACTCATTCATCAGGAAATTTTGCGCAGGCTTTAGCTAGAGCAGCAAGTATTCTTGGAGTACCTTCATATATAGTAATGCCCAAAAATGCACCCAAGGTTAAAGTAGACGCAGTTATAGCCTATGGTGGAAAAATAACCTACTGTGAACCTACATTATCTGCAAGAGAAGAAACTCTTGACAAAGTAATTTCTAAAACAAATGCCACAATAATTCATCCTTACGATGATTACGATATAATAGCAGGGCAGGGGACAGCTACAATGGAATTATGTAATGAAATTGATGATATTGATATTATTTTATGCCCTGTTGGTGGTGGTGGATTAATAAGTGGTACTGCACTTGCAGCTAATTATTTTGGGAATGGCATCACAGTTATAGCTTGTGAGCCGGATGGTGCTGATGATGCAATGCGATCGTTTAAAGCCGGGAAAATTATTCCCAGTTTGAAGCCTGATACTATTGCTGACGGATTATTAACGTCGTTAGGAAAACGAAATTTCCCAATTATTCAAAAATATGTAAGTGATATTGTAACAGTTAGTGAAGAATCGATAGTTATGGCAATGAAGCTAATTTATGAAAGAATGAAAATTGTTATCGAACCATCATCGGCAGTGCCATTAGCATCATTAATTGAAAAAAAAGTAGATGTATCCGGAAAGAATGTTGGAATAATTATTTCAGGTGGTAATGTGGACTTAGCAAAAGTAAAATTTTAATTTCTACCAATGACGGAAAAGTCAAATGCCTAATTACTAATAAAAAACCCATGAGCCAAACAAGCAACCTAAAAGGTAAATTATATCTTGTACCTACAACCCTTGGGGCATTCGACACGATTGATCGTGTTATTCCGGATTATAATATTCAAATTGTACATAAACTGGAAATATTTATTGTGGAGCAGGTTCGGACAGCCAGAAGATTTCTAAGTAAATTAAAGCACCCCACAGATATTGATCATATTGTGTTTTATGAGTTAAATAAGTATGCTGATGAATCTGAAGTATTTTCTTACCTTTATGATATAAGTAATGGTAAATCAGTAGGATTACTGTCAGAAGCAGGGACTCCCTGTATTGCAGATCCAGGTGCATCTGTTGTTAAAATAGCCCATGAATTAGGTATGAAAATTATACCACTTGTAGGACCTAATTCAATAATACTTTCATTGATGGCTTCAGGTTTTAACGGGCAAAATTTTACTTTTCATGGTTATTTACCCATCGACAAGAATGAGCTCGCTAAAAAGCTTAAAACAATTGAGCAAAGTGCTTATAAGGCAGATCAAACACAGATATTTATCGAAACACCTTATCGAAATAATCAACTATTCACGTCAATATTAAAAATTTGTTCACCGCAAACTCTATTATGTGTAGCTACTGATCTTACTTTGACAACAGAAACAGTAAACACGTATTCAATTTCAGAATGGAAAAAAAAGAAACCTGACTTTCATAAGAAACCAACGATATTTCTAATATATCGATCGTAATAGTACAATTAAGTTGTCTCCTAACTTGTGAGTTGTTAACCGGTGTGTACCAAGATAATAGCATTTGCAATTTGACTTATACAAAACAAGAATTCTAATTTATTAGTGGATGCTTTGGGTCACGAGTAAGTTTCCACCGCTTGTGAGACCATAACCAGTTTTCCGGTTTCTTTCTTATTACTTCTTCAAGCTTCTTGGCAAAAAGCAGTGTAATTTCACCTTCTTTTGTTTCCTGAGGCTTATCAGAAAGAATTGTTAAATCTAGTTCATAATATCCTTTTTTAACACGTTGTATATCTAAAAAAACTACAGGGTAATTATATTTTCTTGCATAAAGTTCCGATCCATGAAGAAATGCTGTTTCTTGTCCCAAAAAGTTTATCCAATAAGATTTTTTTTCATTTGAAGGACTCTGATCAGAAGCCATTACATAATTCTTCTTTTTATTTTCATTCTCGACAAAACAACGTGCTGTATCATATATTGAGACTAATTTTGTTCCTAATTTTGAGCGATTTTTTTTAATATAATTGTTAAGATATTTATTGCTTAGCGGTTTGTAAAGAGCAATGCCAGGCCATTGTAATTGCATGCACGACATTGCACCCCATTCCCAGTTTCCATAATGGTTTGGTAGTGCAATAATTCCACCATAATTATCATATAAATGTTGTATCTCATCCTCGTTAATCACTTTATGGTGTGCAAAGATTTGTTTCTCACTCATTGTAAAAGCTTTTAAACTTTCAACAGTAATTTGACTTAAGTTGTGGTATGATAACTTTTCAATTCTTTTTAATTCGGCTTTACTTTTTTCTGGGAAGCTTCTTTTTAGATTATCACGTACTACGTTTAATCTGTATTTCAGTAATTTATACAAAACAAAATATAGTATATCTGCAAAAATATAGATAAGCCAAAATGGAAGTAATGCAAAAAGAAGTATAAAAAACCGAGTTATTATGGATGATATAAAATTCATGGTGGCAAAATTAATCCTTCTTTTTAATATATCGAGAATGTAAGCTAAATTTGCCAACTAATAAAAAATTGATAATAAGTGTTTCATGGGCTTATTTAACATCAAATTAAAACTTAGTGTAACTGAATTGAGAACATTCAGACTTCATACTATATACATGTTATTTGAAGGTTTTGTGCTTGGTGTTATGGCATTAAATGAGTTTGTATTTATTAAAAGCTTAAACGGAACAAACTATCAGCTTGGATTTTTATTCCAATTCAGTATGCTGGTATTTCTATTTCTTATAGTTATTAACGCATTTTTGAAAAGGATTAGGAATAGGAAGAAATTGTTAAGAATGGCTGCCTTATTAAGCAGACTACCATTGTTGATATTGTTATTTTTTCCTGATAATATGGTAGATATGCAGAACCATGCGTATTACCATTTTATATTTCTATTTTTATTTTTAGTCTATTTCTCAGGTAATATTTTTATAAACCCCAATATTAATTATCTGCTAAAAGTAAATTATAGTCATGCTAATTTTGGTAAACTATATAGTTATTCAACAAGTATTAATAAAATTGTAATGCTCATAGTTACTTTTGCTTACGGCTATATACTTGACTTTAACAATTTTGCATTTATTTACATAATACCTGTGGCAGCAATATTTGCTACTATTTCAGTGTTCGTATTGTCAATGATTCATTTTCCTGAAGAAAAGTTGCTTACCAGTAAAAGAACTGTATTGCAGTCGGTTAAAGCATCAGTTAATGAAATGCGGCTCATACTTAAAAATAATGTACCATACCGCCATTTTGAGATGGGATTTATGTTCTATGGTTTTTCATTTATGATATCTGTGACAGTTATTACAATTTATTTTTATGAAGCATTAAATCTTAATTATGCCAGTGTAGCTTTTTATCGTAATGCATATAATATACTGGCAATTATATTGTTACCATTTTTTGGAAAATTGCTTAGCAATATTGATCCCAGAAAGTTTGCAGTAATAACATACGCATCAATTGCGCTGTATATTTTCTTTTTGATGATGACGACATATTTTCCTTCCAATTTTAAATTTCTTGATATTACCATATATCATACATTATTGTTGTACATCTTTTTTCATGGGATATTTGCTGCAACTATGGTACTGTTGTGGAATATTGGGTCTGCTTATTTCTGTAAGCCAAATGAAGCAGGCACATATCAGTCCCTTCATTTGTCGTTAACAGGAGCCAGGGCTGTTTTTGCCCCATTAGTTGGAGTATTGTTTTATGAAATGTTTGGATTTACAGCAACATTCTTAATTGCAATAGTATCATTACTAGCAGCTATTGTTTTAATGTTATGGTCTTACAGGCGAGGTCAATAGGTATTAAAGAGTCATGTATTTGCTGGGTTTGAATAAATTTTAATTTACCGTTTAACAGCAAAAGCATCTCCAAATTCAACAATACCGTTATTATCAAAAGTGTAAGGGAAATAATAAATGGGTAGAATTTCATAACTAATATCAACTATATCAATTGCAATAGTGTTAATATTGTCCGAGTCTGCTTCAAGCTGTACATTAGCCTCGTAGGTTATTCCATATGATTTAATCCTGTGTTCTTGAAGCTCTGCTTCACAATATTTTTTCAGTCCACCGATAACAGTTTCATTATTCGGAACATTTTTTTTATCTATTTCAAACTCAAGAGGATGAACTATTCCTGAATTATCTACATAAGCGCCAAATGGATAACATTGTCCTGTATCGGTAAGCAAATCTTTGGCATATTCAATTGAGTGGTCGATGATTTTTTGTGTGTATGTGTTCATTTTATAATAGTTTTTATTGCAATTATTATCCTTAATGCCAGATTAGCTTAATTCATTCTTTAGTTTTGTTTCTAATCTTCAGATTACTATATTAATATCCATATTTCGATTTCCATCTATTCTTTAGCTTCTTCCTGTCTTCTTTTTCACGGATATTATTACCGGGTTCATAAAATTTTGTACCACTTATTTTATCCGGAAGAAATTCCTGTTCCACAAAATTATTTTCATGCTGATGAGCATATTTATAGTCTTTACCGTAGCCTATATCTTTCATGAGCTTTGTGGGTGAATTTCGCAGATGAAGCGGTACAGGAAGATTACCCGTTTGTTGAACCAACGATTGGGCTTCTTTTATAGCAAGATATGATGAGTTGCTTTTCGCAGAATTAGCAAGAAAAACGGCTGTTTGAGATAATATTATTCTACCTTCGGGCCAACCTATTTTATTAATGGCATCCATGCAGGTATTAGCAAGAAGAAGAGCATTGGGATTTGCATTTCCAATATCTTCAGATGCTAGTATCAACAATCTCCTAGCTATGAATTTTGGGTCTTCTCCGGCTTCAACCATTCGGGCTAACCAATAAACAGCTGCATTCGGGTCGCTACCCCGTATCGATTTAATAAAAGCTGAAATAATATCATAATGCATTTCACCCTGCTTATCATAGATTGCTAGATTCTCCTGGATAATTGTTTTTACAAGTTCATTGGTGATTATAATTTCATTTTTACTTGTTTTTTCTTGATAAACAACCAACTCCAAAGCATTGTATAGCTTACGAGCATCTCCTCCTGATATTCTTAAGAGGGCTTCGTCTTCCTTAATTTTAATTGTAATATCAAACTTGTGTGATAACGATTGTATACCGTTTTTAATTAAAGCTCTAAGGTCATCAGTCTCGAGGCTGCTAAGTATGTATACCTGACAGCGTGATAATAATGGTGAGATAACCTCAAATGAGGGGTTTTCTGTAGTAGCTCCAATCAACGTTATTGTTCCTTTCTCAACGGCGTTTAAGAGTGAGTCCTGCTGCGATTTGCTAAAACGATGTATCTCATCAATAAATAATATTGCGTTTCCGCTAAACATAGCAGCCTGGCTTATAACATTTCTAACATCTTTAACACCTGAACTTACCGCGCTGAGAGTATAAAACTCTTTGTTTAACGTATTTGATATTACATTTGCAAGAGTTGTTTTACCAACGCCCGGAGGTCCCCACAATATCATAGAAGGAATATTACCCGACTCAATACTTCTGCGTAGTATAGCATTATTTCCTACCAAATGCTTCTGACCAATATAATTATCAAGTGTATCAGGACGAAGTGTTTCAGCTAATGGAGTAGGCATTTTGATTAATGATTATTTATAATTTATTAATATCTGCTAATAAGAATTAATGATTACAAAAATAGTTTTTTAGATTGAACAAACTACCTCATTAAGGCGCAAAGGTGCAAAGGTGTAAATATAGAATTCTTGTGACTTCATGCAAGTCAAATATTTTGTTCTTATATTTGTCAAAGTAGATTTAACTTAAAGGTGGTTTTGAAGCCTTGCAACTGAATATATAAACAATTAACTCAACAGTTATGAAAAGTAAAAACTTACTCTCTGCTATAGCATTAGTTACATTGTCAATCCTTTTTATTCTTCCATTCGGATGTAAAAAAAATGAAGATCCGGATAAGTATTTAACATTGGGAGTGGTACTACCTATGGATCTGGAAAAGGGAGAACTGCGTAAAAATGCCATATTAACTGCCATCAATGAGATCAATGAATTAGATGGCGTCGGAAATAACTACAGTATCCGCCTGAATATAAAAAGTTCGGCAGGTGCTGATAGAAATGTAGCCGCTGCATTAGCAGCTCAGGAGATTATAGCTGAGAGCCAGTACTTGGTTGGATTTATTACTGCTTTCTCATCATCTACAACTGGAATATTAGAGGATGTTGCTATTCCAAATCATTACCCTACAATATCCGGTTCTGCTACAGCATCAAGTCTCAATGGCATTTCAAGCTATTTCTCGCGTTTATGCCCACCCGATCCTTTTGAAGTCAATGTGCTTGCTGATCAGGCCAATGAATATGGAATCAGTACGGTGGCAATTGCAGTGGAAGATGAGGATGCCTATTCCGAAGAGTTGGCAATTGCATTTCAGGATGCCTTTGGAATAGGAAATACTACACTGGTAAAGTTTAGCTCAAACGATCCGGATTATGATAATAAAATCAACCAGCTTCTAATAAATGACCCGGAAGGTATCTTCATATCCATGCTGAACCCAATTGTCTACAACGAATTTTTTACTGAACTGGGTAATGCGAATGCAATAAATGATTTGGTTAACACTTCCTTCATTCTCTGTGACGGGCTGTATTCAGATGATCTTTTCCAATCTCCAATCGATTTTATCCTGGGTGAGGTAAACGGTCATCCAAAAAATTTTGGTGCTTTTCCTTCTGCTGATACAACCAGTGATGCTTATATCTATTTTAAATCAAATCTCTTCGAAAGATACAATCAGCAAGTTGCTTCATACAATGCACAGTTCTATGATATTGGATACCTCTTCGCAATGGCTACTGAAAAAACACTTCTTGAAATGAGTACTGATAACATGTTGGCATTCAGGGAAAAGGTAAATGATTATATCCGGCCGATCTCTCATGGTAACACTGGCGATCCGGTGGTTTCTCCTCCACAGGGATGGAAATCTATTAAAAATATTTGTCAACAGGGAGGAGTTGATTATTCCGGTGCCAGTGGCAACTGCAATATTGATGTTGAAGGTAATGCAATTACACCGTATTCGATTTTTAGAGTGATTAAACCTACTAATAACTTCTCTTTTGAGATAATTAAGATAATACAATAAATGGATAAGCTTCCGCAAAATTTTGTTACTAGGTGGATATAGTCAAATTTAAAGTTCAACCCAATTTTAAAGTTTCAAAACAAAGTACTACATTCGTTAAATGATTACCATTGATGAAATTAAACTTAATTCTGAACTTAAATTCCGCACCAGTCGTAGTAGTGGTCCGGGTGGGCAATCGGTTAACAAAGTGTCAACTCAGGTAGAATTATTGTTTGATATTAGTAGTTCAGGGTTACTTTCTGAAGATGAAAAAATAACCTTATCAGATAAATTACGCAACAGGATTAATAATGAGGGAATTCTAACTTTAAAATGTAATGAAACCCGTAGTCAGTTAAAAAACAAAGAAATTGTCATCAATAGGTTTTTAAAGCTGCTGGAAGAAGCCTTAAAGCCAGTAAAAGAAAGAAAACCAACAAAACGAAGTAAGGCATCTGTTGAAAAGCGACTTAGGAACAAGAAGATTCAATCGGATAAGAAAAAAGACAGGAAGAATAAGGAGGAATAAATCAGTGAGACTTTAATTTTGTGTAGCAAAATTATTTATTCAAACTCCTGCCAGCCGGTAGGCTGGTTTCCCGTCGCTTGCGGCGATAAGAAAATAATTTCCATATATATACCGTCCGCTTGTCGCGGGAAGCTTCATTATTTTCTATTAATATAGAATTTTCAAATTTAAAAAGGACTAATAAAATCTTTAAATAATGGGCTTTCCATATCTTTTGCTGATAGGGTAGGGTTATTAATTTTCCAGTCAATATTTAAGTCAGGGTCATTCCATAATATACTGCCTTCCGATTCCTTATTGTAAACATTAGTGCATTTATAAAAGAAGACAGTATCATCTTCCAAAGTAACAAAACCATGGGCAAAACCCGGAGGTATCCAGTACATCCACTTATTATCATGATTAAGCTCAACAGAAGCCCATTGACCATAAGTAGGTGATGCTAACCTCAAATCAACTGCTAAATCTAATACGGCACCATGCATTACTCTTACTAATTTTCCCTGGGCAAAAGGTGGTTTTTGAAAATGAAGCCCACGCAAAACTCCTTTTGCCGACTTTGATTCATTATCCTGTACAAAATTCTGATCGATTCCATTTCGAAGAAAATCTTGTTTATTGTAAGATTCAAAAAAATAGCCTCTGTTATCATTAAAAACAGTTGGCTTAATTATATACAGATCAGGTATTTTCGTTTTAACAATTTCCATATTATACTATTTGTTAGAATAAAATAGGTTATTTCTATGAAGAAATATTTTGTATTTTAGTTTAGGTACAAAAATATAAAAAACAGGATAAATAACGCTTTTAGCAGGAGCAAAATACGTTCTATTTAAAAGAATCCATTTTTATATTTCTATGATTAAAATAATTTAATACTTTTATACCAGATAAATTAAGTAATATTTACTAATTAAAATAATCTTATTATGAAAAAACATTTACTATTATCCTTGTTAATTGCGTTTACAGTTTTCGCTTTTGGACAAGAAAAGTTTGGTGAAATTACCGGGCCTAATAAAGACCTGAAGCTATCACATATAAATGTTCATCCGGATCAAATGAGTGTTTACAATGGTGAAGCTATTGTGACAAAGTCAAGGGATTTTATAACTATTGGTAATACCTGGTACGATTCCCAGGCTATTAACTATGGTAATATGATGCAACGCATTTGGGCCTATGATGATGGCACAGTTGGTGCTACTTGGATAGGAATGGGACCCGGGACACCGGGAGTGCCTGACAGAGGAACCGGTTACAATTATTTTGATAATTCCATCTGGGGCGAACCTGATCCTCATGTTGGCCCTGACGATAGAATGGGATCACTTAGTTATGCTCCTTGGGGAATAGGTGGTGAAATTATTTGTCAATATAAGTATATAGCCGGCGAGGGACCTATACTCTTATTTAAAAGAGAAACAAAAGGCGTTGGCGACTGGGATATGGTAGAATTAACTAATCCTAACGGGGTATCGCTTGTATGGCAATCTATGATAACTAGTGGAGATGAGAATGAATACATACATATACTTGCATATACTTATGATGCCGAATACATGGGTCAGGAAAATGCATTGCTTTACTACAGATCATCAGATGGTGGTGATTCATGGGATGTTGAGGGTGAAATTATTGATGGATTGGGAGAAGATTATTTTACATCAATAAACGCACTAAGTTATGCATGGGCAAATCCGGTTGGTAGTACTATTGCATTCACATACGGTTTTGATGAATTTGGTGGCAATATTTTTAAATCAATTGACGATGGTGATAACTGGGAAATTATTGAAGTTTTTAACTCTCCTTTTTCAGGTGCTGATCCTCCCGTTGATACTGAAATATTTCCTTGTGGAATAGGTTCTTCAGCTTGTGCACTTGATTCGGATGGTATGGCTCATGTAATCTTTCCTCGTATGAGAAAAATATTTGCTGCTGGTGAGGCAAGCTGGTATCCTTATACCGATGGTCTTATTTATTGGAACGAGACAATGGATGTACTTGACACTACAATAATAAGCTCATATACACTTGATTATCTTGATGCTGCCGGCAATTTGATTGGTTGGCTGGATGAGTCGTTAGTAATACCCGATGGACAACCTAACTATGCAAATGCTTTATGGGGGTTTCCACAGATTTCAATTGATGCTGAAAATAATATGTTTGTTGCTACAAGTACAATTTCATCAAATACTAATGATGAATTTAATTATAGGCATATAATGGTTAATAGTTCTTTTAATGGTGGTTTATATTGGGAAGGACAGATTGATTTAACTGATGATGTTATTCATATGTTCTCTGAGTGCGCCTTTCCTGCAATGGCTCCTGTAATTGATGATAAAGTACATATTGTTTATCAGGAAGATTTTATCCCTGGTTTTCATGAATGGCTTGATGATCATATGGCAGTTGAAAATCAAATGATTGCTGTTTCATACGATAAAGATTTCTTTGTTGGCACTAACGAGCAATTTGAACAAACCAATGTAACATTGTCAGATATTTATCCTAATCCGGCAGAGCATAATGTTAATTTTATTTTAAAACTTAACATAAGTGCAGATGTAGTTGTAACTATTACAAATATTGTTGGACAGGTTGTAAGAACTGAAAATATTGGACAATTGCAAGTCGGGAGTAATGCATTATCAATAGATGTTAGTGAGCTTCAATCGGGAACATATTTTTGTACAGTTGAAGTTGATAAACAGAAATTTAGCAGAAAAATTATTGTAACCAGATAGTTTTATTATTGGTTTATGCTTGATATTAAGCATAATTCATTAATCTAAAATATTACGTCAACCATAGTTTTTTTATTATTGTTGGTATTGATTTAGTAATTGAAAATCTTCTAAGAATGACTTATTCTTAGAAGATTTTCAATTTTAATCTATTTTATTTTAGCTATTCATAAATTAATAAATTTGCCCCTTTTATAATCTTAAGGATGAATAAGCAAATATTTATTTCTGTTTTATTATCTCTTTTTGGAATGATAGTTATTGCTCAAGAAAATAATATTCCTTTAAGAGTTTTTAATACAACACGAATAATTGATGCACCACCTGTTATTGATGGGATTCCTGATGATGAGGCATGGGAGATAGTTGAATGGTCGGGTGATTTTACACAAAAGGAACCATATGAATATGAGTCCCCATCACAGCAAACAGCATTTAAAGTACTATTTGACGACAATAACCTGTACGTTGTAATTAGAGCATTTGATACTGAACCTAATAAGATTGAAAAGAGGTTATCACGACGTGATTTGTATGGAGGTGATTGGGTAGGCATAGGTTTCGATAGCTATAATGATAACCTTACTGGATTTGTTTTTACGGTAAATGCTGCAGGTGTAAAAAGTGATGGAATTAACACCAATGATACCCAGATGGATGAAACATGGGATCCTGTATGGTATGTAAAAGTTAGTGTTGACGATCTTGGCTGGGTAGCAGAAATGAGAATACCTCTCTCACAACTTCGATTCTCAAATGTTGAAAACCATATCTGGGGTCTTGAAGTTATGAGGCAATTATTTCGAAATGATGAGTTTTCAGTATGGCAAATGGTACCACAAGAAGCATCTGGCTGGGTTAGTATGTGGGGAGAACTAAGAGGCATTAATGATATAAAGCCGAAGAAGGAAATTGAACTCAAACCCTACATTATGGGTAGCCTTGAAAAAAGTGAGAAAGTATTAGAAGATCCATATAGTACTGGAACAGAGTGGGGATATAATGCTGGTATTGATGGTAAAATAGCCGTAACAAACGACCTTACCTTAAATTTTACAATTAACCCTGATTTTGGGCAAGTAGAAGCAGATCCATCGGAAGTAAACCTTAGCGCTTTTGAGTCCTTTTTTGAAGAAAGGCGGCCATTTTTTGTTGAAGGTAGCAATATTTTCAATTTCCCTCTTATTGGAAGTAATAGCACTACAAATTTATTTTATTCCCGAAGAGTTGGAAGACGCCCTCAATATTTTCCTGACCTTAACGATGATGAGTACATTGAGATGCATCCATTTACTCGAATACTCGGTGCGTTTAAACTATCTGGTAAAACAAGAAATGGATGGTCAATAGGGGTGATGGAGAGTGTCACAAATAAGGAAATCGCTAAAATAGACTCAGCAGGTACTAAGAGATCGGAAACCGTTGAACCAACAACAAACTTCTTCAATATCAGGGTACAGAAAGATATTGATAAGGGTAATACTACAGTTGGAGGAATGCTCACTGCCACCAATAGATTTATTGTTGATGACCAACTAAGATTTTTACCAACTTCAGCATATACAGGAGGGCTTGATATTAAAAAATATTGGAATGATAAAAACTATTATTTTGCTGCCAAAGGTTATGGTAGTTATATAACAGGTGATACAACTGCAATAATTAATCTTCAAACGGCTCCGCAAAGGTATTACCAGCGACCTGATATGGATCATAGAACTGTGGATTCGTCACTTACAACATTATCAGGATATGGAGGTAATGTTGAAGCAGGTAAACTGGGTGGAGGAAACTGGAGATATGGAACGAGAGTCTGGTGGCTATCCCCGGGAATAGATGTTAATGATATGGGTTTTATGCAACGATCGGATGCTATTAGCCAAACCGCCTGGATAAATTATATCATTTGGACTCCGTTTTCGATTTTCCGAAGCATGAATTTCAATTTTAGCCAATGGTCATGGTGGGATTTTTCAGGTAGTTATCTTAATCTTGGTGCCAGGATTTCTACAAATGCTCAATTTATTAATTATTGGAGCTATAATGTCGGTTTAGTTAGAAATGGATTGGATGTGAGCAGATCGGAGCTTAGAGGTGGGCCATCACTTTTAGTTAGTGGAAACTGGAAAACATGGCTAGGTATTCACTCAGACTCAAGGAAAAAACTTGTTTTTTATATTAGTGGCGCAATTGATATTGGCGACAACAACGACAAACTTCATCAGGATATAGAACTAACCATAAGTTACCGACCTTTTAATTCTTTACACCTCTCATTAGCTCCTGAGTTTACAGTTGATTATGACAAGGTAAAATATGTTGAAACTATTGATAATACTAAAGGTGATCGCTATATTGTCGGATCCTTAACAAGACATATTACATCGATGGATATTAGGATAGAATTCTCAATTACGCCGGATTTGAGTTTACAATATTGGGGGCAACCATTTATTTTTTCTGCTAATTATTCACGTTTTGCTGAAGTTGTTGATGCGGGAAATAAAGTGATAGATAATCAATATCATGTTTTTGCAAATAATGAGATTTCATATAACGAAGTAAATGATATGTATGAGGTACGCGAAAACAGTCAACCATCTTTTACATTTGAAAACCCTGATTTTAGTGTTTTTGAATTTCGATCGAATTTTGTTATAAGGTGGGAATACATTCCCGGTTCAACTGCTTATTTTGTCTGGTCGCAGGGTAGGGAAGGAGATGTACCTTATGGAGATTTTGATTTTAATGATCACTTGAATAAAATTGTAGATGTTGCTCCTGCTAATGTTTTTCTTTTGAAGTTTTCGTATAGATTAAGTATGTAGGTTAATTAATGGTACAATGATTTATAGTATGGTTGTTAATTAAAAAATTGTATAATTGTAAAGTTGAATTAAAGATCTAATGAAAAGATATTTGTTGTTTATTATTATTGGTTTAACAAGCATAATTTCTAATGCTCAAGATGTTAGTATAGCGCTTTTGAAGTATAGTGGTGGTGGTGACTGGTATGCAAATCCAACATCATTGCCTAATTTGGTTAATTTCTGTAATAAGAATCTTCACACTAAAATTAGTTCCGATATACCTGCAATAAATATTGCGAGTCCTGAATTGTTTAATTTTCCATTAACACATATAACCGGCCATGGCAATATCATATTAAGCCCCGATGAAGTTGAAAATCTCAGGAAATATTTTATTTCGGGAGGATTTTTGCATATCTCAGATAATTACGGCCTGGATGAATTCATTCGTAGAGAAATGAAAAAAGTTTTCCCTGGTTTGGAATTTATAGAACTACCCTATAATCATCCAATATATCATCAAAAGTATAATTTTAGTAATGGATTACCCAAAATTCATGAACATGATGACAAAAATTCTCAAGGATTTGGATTAATCTATGAAGGGCGATTAGTTTGTTTCTATGATTATGAATGTGATCTTGGCGATGGCTGGGAAGACCCTGACGTTCATAATGATACAGATGTAAAAAGACAAAATGCATTGAAGATGGGTGCAAATATTGTTCAATTTGTTTTCGAACAGTAGTACTAACTTTACATAGAGACTATATTTATTTTGTAAGGATTACTCTTACTATTCGACAAGATTCATAAATATTTAACAATTTTTTAGTTGTTATTTTATAACAAAATCAAAAACAATTATATTTTTGCGCATTAAAAAAAATTATAATTATGAACATATTAAAATCTATTTTATTTACGACCATCTTACTTATAACAGTAAATATATTTGCACAACAAACAGAAGTGAATAATATACCAGAAGGTGCAAACATGATAAATTTAAACGATTCAAAATATTCTGGAATGTCTTTTGAAAATATTATCGATTCCTATGAAGGTAAAGTTATATATTTGGATTTTTGGGCAAGTTGGTGCCGTCCATGTAAAGGTGAAATGCCTTATTCATTAAAAATGCAGGAGCATTTTAAGGGTAAAGATGTTGTTTTCGTTTATATTTCTTCTGATCGTGATGCAAACGCTTGGAAGAAGGGTGTAGCACAGCTAAAACTAACAGGTGAGAATTATTTGACGAATGCAAAAGTATGGAATGAATATAATAACCTGTTTGATGTAAAATTTATACCACGTTATATTCTAATCGATAAAAATGGGGATGTTGTTAACGATGTAGCTAAACGTCCCAGCAGTCCTGAAAGTATAACTGCTATCAAAAATCTTTTGTAATAATATCTACGGATAAATTATACGTATATAAATCGTTTTATCTTTTTAGTAGCTGTTTTTTGAAACTCTTCTTTCATAGTATTAACAACTTGAATCCTTGAGAATCTATTAACTTTCTCATTAACATAATCTCTTAATTCTGAACGAAGTTCTTCACATTTATTATCAACCATATTTGTAACTTCTTCTTTTACATGCTTATATTGCTGCTCAATTTCTTCACGGTTAAAATGAACCAAAGCAACAAGTTTACCTTTTTGTTGTATAACTAACGATTCAGCAACATGTTTAAAATTATTTATAACTGATTCAATATCCTCAGGAAATATATTTTCACCACTAGCACCTATTATCACATTTTTACTTCTGCCTCTGATAAACAAAGAATTGTTTTCATCAAATAAGCCTAAGTCTCCGGTTTTGAACCAGCCATCTTCTGTAATAACCTCGTTTGTTAATTGAGGCTCTTTATAATATCCCATCATCACATTGGGACCTTTAGCCCATATTTCTCCTTCTCCTGTATACTTGCCTGGCTTATGTATTTTTAATCTAACACCTGCAAGAGCAGGGCCTGTTGATTGTAGCTTTGTGTTTCCAACCGCTACACCTGCTAATAAGGGAGCTGTTTCCGTTAATCCATAACCAATGGCATAAGGGAATTTTGCTTCAATGAGGAATTTTTCAACTTCTTTATTTAGTTTAGCTCCACCAATACCAAAAAATTTCAATTCACCTCCAAATGTACCGATTAACTTTTTTCCTGCAAGGGCATTAAACTTCTTTCTAAGAAAAGGTACTTTGTATAACATTCTGGTTATAAACTTATCAGTAAATGCGGGAAGCACCTTGCCCTTATATATTTTTTCTATAATGAGAGGCACAGTAAGCATAATGGTTGGTCTTACTTCTTTTAAAGCCGGTAATAGTACGGCTGGTGTTGGCAGCCTCCTAAGATAATAAACGCATGCTCCTCCAAACATTGGAAGTATTAACCCCAGAGTGTTTTCATATGTATGGGATAAGGGTAATACCGATAGGAATCGGTCCGTATCATTAACAGGCTGTACAGTGCGGCTACTACTTGCATTAAAGCAAATGTTTTTATGAGAAAGCATAACACCTTTTGACTTACCTGTTGTTCCGGAAGTATAAATGATGGATGCCATATCAGTTTCTTTAATATCATATGTTTTTGAAGAAACCATTTTAGGATCAAATTTTACTTTTGAATTTGATATATTCAAATTAAAATCTTCTATATCAATTATATGCTTAAGGTTATTATCCTTAGAATTTGAAATTTTGCTAAATAAACTTTTCGAGACGAACATAGCTTTCATTTCTGAATGCTCTATAACATTATTTACCTCTACATTACTAAAATCAGGCAACATAGGTACTACAACTGCCCCCATCGAAGTAATTGCAAAGAATGTAATACCCCAGTTTGGCATATTTGAACTAAATAATCCAACTTTATCACCTGGTACGATACCAAGCTGTTCAAGCATGAAAGTAACTGCTTTAGATGTATCACTAACCTCTTTGTAAGTTAAAGCCTTTTCACCAACAAATGCATATGCAGGGCGTTCAGCAAATCTCGATACTGAGCTTTTAAGTAAGTCAGGAAAGGTAAGTGGGGTATCTTTGATCATTATATATTTGTTTTGTAAGCTGCCAAAAGTACTATTAATTTTTACTTTGTCAAGAAAGAATCTAACCTGCATTATCCATAAAACCTCTCGCAAAGGCGCTAAGTAGCAAAGAATAAGTACATTAAAAGCTTTTTCTTAAAAAACTCAGTTTTTATATGTCCAAACTAACTCATTAATAGAATTATTCATATCCAACACTTTGCATTTCTGCGTCTTTGTGTGATGAATTTTTCAGGCTAAATAAGCTTGATAATTAGTTGATTACATTTCTTTGAGAAGTTCCCTAAATAAAATTGTCATACTTTTTTCAGCAATGGCCGCATTATTTAGTATATCATCTATGTCGACAGGCTTAAGGTTATCAGGATCGCAAAGATCAGTTATAACTGAAATAGCAGCTACTTTAATGCCCATATGGTTTGCTACAATTACTTCAGGAACCGTAGACATTCCCACAACATCAGCTCCCATAGTTCTAATAAATCTATACTCCGCTCTGGTTTCTAGGCTGGGGCCTATCCATGCTACATAAACACCTTTATTCACTTTTAAACCCAATCTATCTGAGATCACTTCCATTTTTTTTATCAAACTCAAATCGTAAGGTTCACTCATATCAAGAAACCGTGGGCCTAATTTTGAATGATTTTTTCCAACAAGTGGATTTCCGGGAAGCATGTTAATATGATCTTCAATTAACATTAATGAAGCAGGGGAGAAGCTTGGGTTTACTGCTCCACAAGCGTTTGATACCAGTAAAGTGTGAATTCCAAGCATTTTCATTACTCTTACAGGGAAAGTTATTTCCGCTAGGTCATAACCCTCATAATAATGGAACCTCCCGTCCATTACAACAACACTTTTGCCTTCGAGTTTGCCAAAAATAAGTCTTCCCTTATGAAATTCAACAGTTGATTCAGGGAAGTTGGGTATATCAGTATAATCAATACTAACCTCAATATCTATATATTCTACTAATGAGCCCAGTCCGGTTCCCAGTATAATACCAATTTGAGATTCAACACCTCCGTAATTCTTAATATATTCTATTGATTGTTGGATTTTTTCCAGCATGATAAATAACTATTAAAATGATGTTAGCTAAAGATGATTTCATCGATTACTTTTTTCCCTATTTCATTATTAAGCTTTTTAACCAGAGTTGAACGCTCCATATATAGCTCATTTCTAAGTACTGATGAATCAAGTATAACATATAATTTTTTATTTTTCACATATAAGTTGGTAGTATGCTTGGCAAATATTCCTCCCACAATCTTCTCCCACGAATTTATTATTCGTACACTATCCATCTTTTCTGTCCAGCCATATGCATCAAAAAGCTGCTTTAGTACATCTCCAAGGCTATTCTCGTTATTTTTTTTCAATATCATGAGCTCTTTAATTTTACGCAGCCCTCTTCAACTTCAAAAATATTGAGATCAATATTTATTAATTTGAATAATTTTTCGATTCGTTGTTTTTGGGTATCTGTAATAAAAACCTGACCGAAATTATTTTCACTAACTAACTGAATAATTTGTTTTACTCTGGTATCATCAAGTTTGTCAAAAATATCATCAAGTAGTAATATTGGTTTAAATGATTTGATATGCTTGGTAAACTCAAATTGTGCAAGCTTTATAGCAATTACAAATGACTTTTGTTGCCCTTGGGAGCCAAACTTCTTTACAGGAAAACCATTGATAGTAAACACCAGATCATCTTTATGTATTCCAGTAGTTGTATATCTTGTTATTCTATCTTTTTCAGATGATTTTATTAGCAGTTCGCTAAAACTAGTTTCATGAAATTGTGACTCATAATTAATCTTTACTTTTTCGTTAGTTCCAGCAAGAAATTTGTAGTTATCTTCAAACAATGGGTTAAACTCATCTAAAAACTTATTTCTTTTTTCGAAAATTGATTCACCATGTACAATTAATTTATCATTCCATATTTCGAGTGCTACAGCATCAAAGTACCTGTCTTCATACATCTGTTTGAGCAATGTATTTCGTTGTAACAGAGCTTTATTATAATTAATTAAATCGTTTAAATAAACCTTATCAAACTGTGAAATAACACCATCAATATATTTTCTTCGCAATTCGCTTCCATCATTTATTAAATCGCGATCGTATGGTGATATCATAACCAGAGGAATTGTACCAATATGATCAGCCAGGCGATTATAGTTTTTAGTGTTTAACCTAAATACTTTTTTATGATTTAGTTTTTGAATACAGCTTACTTTATCAGAACTGTTTTCCTGGTTTTGATAGATACCATGAATTGCAAAAAAATCATGGTTATGTAATATATTTTGTGTGTCGATGGAGTTAAAATAACTTTTGCAAAAAGACAGATAATAAATTGCATCAAGAATATTTGTTTTACCAGCTCCGTTATTTCCTACAAAGCAATTTATTTTATCGCTAAACTCAAGTTCAGCGTTGGAATAATTTTTAAAATTTGCAAGAGAGAGTTTTTGTAGAAACATTTGAAAAATAGACTGTTAAAGAGTTATCATTGATTGGATTGTTATCGACATAAATTATTTAATATAGTCCTGATAACTCCATTACCTGACTATCTAAAAACCTTTTTATTTTCCTACTTTTACAAAAGGAAAAGCATTAGGAAACTGAGGGTTAATAATATATGTTCCGGATTCATTTATCCAGCCCCATTCGCCTCCTTTTTTAACCATGGCCCTGCCATTATTAAAATTTCTTACTTTTTCGTATTGAGGATTTATTATCCAGGTACCTTTACCATCAACAAATCCCCATTCCTTACCCTTTTTTACAGCAGCTAATCCCTCATAGAAATCCAGGGTGTTTACAAATTGAGGGTTAATATAGTATTTTCCCTTGCTGTTAATAAAACCCCATTCTTTGCCTTTTTTAATTGCCGCAAGACCATCCATAAATGAGTGTGCATCTACGAATTGGGGATTAATTACATATGAACCTTTTTTATCAACAAATCCCCACTCTTTACCTATCTTAACAGCTGCCAAGGCATTGCTAAAACTAAGAATCTTAGTAAATTGTGGATTAATGACATATGATCCTTTTTCATCAATAACACCCCATTCACCACCTTTTCGCACAAATGCTAAACCATTATTAAAATTCTGTGCATCTTCAAATTGAGGATTTATAACCCAGCTGCCATTTTTGTCAATATATCCCCATTGTTTATCTTTTAACACACATGCCAGTCCTTGTGAAAAATTATTAACCTTATTAAATTGTGGGTTAATAACATAAGAACCTTTATTATTAACAAAGCCCCACTCTCCTCCTGAACGCACAGCTGCAAGACCTCCATCAAAATCTTTAACATTTTCAAACTGAGGATTTATAGCCCAGCTACCTTGCTTATCAACGAAACCCCATTCCTTATTTTTTTTAACAGCTGCAAGGTCATCCTTAAAATCTTTAACATCTTCAAACTGAGGATTTACAATGAAAGAACTTTGTTGATTGATAAATCCCCATTCACCATTATTTCTAACGGCAGCAAGTCCTTCAGAAAAATCAGATGCATGCTCAAATTGTGGATTAATGGCCCATGATCCATCGGTTTTAATGAATCCCCATTCCTTTACTTTGCGAGCTCTGGCAAGATAATCTTGTGAAAATACCAGATTAAATAGTAACAATCCTGAAACTAAGAGTGTAATTTTTTTCATATTAAATATTATTTTTTTTAAAAAGCTAAATTAAATAATATTTATGAATGTAAAAAGCTCTTACTATTTTTTCATAAAAGAGTCGAGATCAAAAGCAAGTGTAATATAATTAGGAGAGCCTGCAAGACTATAGGTAACTCGTGAGTAATTTATACGAAATTTATATATACGTACACCAAAACCCCAGCTAAAGCCTACCATGGCCATTTTGTCTTCCACTTTCATTTCCTGTCGGCGACGATAATTATATCCACCTCTTAGTATTAGGTTTTTTCCAATATATAATTCAGTTCCAATAATTATATGTCTCATAAACTGATTGCCAAATTTTGAGAACCCCTTTTTTTCTTGTGGTTCACCTGTTATTGGATCGTAACCATCTGAAGGATTTGCAGGATCATTATAAGTTAAATCCCATTTTTCGATATGGTCATAAATTAATAAAAATCTAAAAGGCACATGTGCAAGGCGTTTAGAAACAGCATATTGTAAGTCGAATGGTAGTGGGTCACGATCAGCTCCGGGTGTATACGTGCTTAATTGCATTCCTAAATTTCGTGCTACTAGTGACATTGTCCATCCCGACTTTGATTGAAAGGTTCCGGCAACATCAACAGCCATCCCAAATGAACTATAGGATTCGTAAGAAGAGTAAATAAATTTTGCAGCAGCACCAATTGAAAATAGTGAGTCCAATTGTCGACCCCAACCAACTGTGAATGCCATGTCGTAGGCACCAAATGTACCACCTAAATTCCCATTTTCATCAGCATAGTCAATTTTACCATAATCCATGTATTGCAGGGTTCCCATAAAACTACCAACCTTTTTAAATGTATTGGCATATTGAATGCTGCTGTAGTTTGTTCCAGTGAAAAAATTTATATAATTCAATGCAAGGCTGTTATCCATTCCACTGTTAATTAGCGATGGATTTACAAATCCAATATTCAAATCGTTATCATTTACTGCAGCTACATTTCCGCCAAGAGCAGCAACACGTGCCGATATTGGCTGTTCAAGAAATTGGTAGCCTGTGGTTCCTCCAATTTGCGAGTAACCCAGGACAGGTAACAATAGTAAAAAACTTAAGAGTTGATATAATATTTTTTTCACTGGCAATAATTGTTAATTTATATAACTAAACGGTAATTGATTTTATTTATTACCTGTGTTGAGTTTAAAAATGTAATAGGAATTATTTTATTGAGTCAGGATGCAGGAACCAGGAATTGGGATATAAGAACTAAACTCTTGATCCTTGTTTCTTAACTACTGTTTCCTAATTTATCTTGTTAATTTTTCCACTTCCTATAATATCCACCTTAAGTTCAGGTTCACCTGAATAACTTACTACACCGCTACCTGCAACTTTCGCTTCGAGTTTATTTAACGCTACAATGCTAGCATTGCCAGATCCGGCAATATCTACTTTTGCTTTATAACTATTTAATCCTAAGCCTTTAAATTCGCCACTGCCAGCTATGTAAACAGAAAGCTTTTGGCATGTTCCATTAATAATTATAGATCCCGAACCTGCAATATCACTAGCAATATTGTTAGCAAAAACATTAAGAGAAATTTTACCTGAACCACTTAAATCTAACGTAAGTTTATCTGTTCTTACTGGTGTCTCAGAAAATACGTTAGCACTCCCGCTAATGCTTATTTCTTGTAACTCAGGAAGCGTTATTACTATGTTTATCTCATCATTATTGGCATTACATAAATCACCATTCAAATTTAGTTTTCCTCTTCTAACAGTAGTAGTAATAGCTGCTAAATATGATTCGTATGAGGAAATAGAAATTTTTGCACTATCGCCGGTCACAATCTTAATGTTTGCTGGAATGGTTATTATAATTTTTGAAAAATTATCCAATTTTATATTTTTAGTTGTAACCTCCCCTTGAGGCTCAACACAGTTAATACACGATGTAAAACTAAAAAGTGCTATGGTAACTGCCAAAAAAACAATATGTTGTAAAGGTTTCATAATATTAATTGTTATTAAATTGATTCTACAAATATAATATTTTGATAACAATGGTGAGTTATTTAGAGAGTTTGTCCACCATTACAGATTCTATAAATTTTATGGTTTGAAGTTGGTTTTGCTTAGGAGATTTCTCGACTACATGACGGCAAGGCAGGTTGTTTTTCTTATTTCGATATGAAAATGGAGCTTAGATTCATGGGATTTCTCTCTGCCTCGGGCGGATCGAAATGACAATTAATATATTTAGTAATAACTAACCATTCTTTTTTTAAATTGCAATCCAAAATCATAACTATGAAATTATTGTTGATATATTGTACAAAGTTTAGTTATAACCCTACTATACATACACTTGATGAGTTTCCAGAAGTGCAGGAAGGGAAGGTGTTTAATGATGTTCTTGTGGCATTTATACACGCTGAAGAACATGATGAAGAAAATCCAAAAGGTGTAGAAACAAAGTTGCTTAAGAATTTGAAATGGGCTGCAAAAAAGAACAATACAAAAAAAATTATCCTGCATTCATTTGCCCACTTAGCTGAAACAAAGGCAGATCCTCATTTTACTAAGGAAGTTTTTGACAAAGCAGAGATACGTTTAAAAAATGCTGATTATGAGTGTTGGCAAACTCCATTTGGATATTTCCTCGATTTAGATGTTAAGGCACCCGGTGTTTCACAGGCAAGAATATTTAAAGGGTTTTAGTAGCTTTGTTTTGAACTGTTTAGGTGTAAAATGAATTTATCTATTCTAGAAAAGGGTTAATTGAAAACTTTCTATGTGTTTTAAGGTATGCTATTAAGTGTAATTATCTGTCAATAATCAATTATAAATAATCAATACTAATTCATGTCGATACTTCATTATTTCTCAAAAAATGTAAATAAAAGAGGGAAGTTTATATTCAATTTAATTGCACCAATTTATGGTAAAGTCAATGATACATTAGTTAAAAACTACTTAAATTCAATTAGCTTGTTAGATAGTGAGATTGGTATAACTGGTAAAAGTGTGCTAGATGTTGGAACAGGAACCGGTGCATGGGCTGCAATGTTTATTTACAATAAAGCTAAATATGTACATGGAATTGATTTTTCGTATAATATGTTAAATGAAAGCAGAAAGAGATATCCTGAAATAGAATTCTCCATTGGTAATGCTGAAAACCTAAATGAAATAAAAGAGAATTCTTTTGATATAGTTACAGCATCTTATGTAGTTCATGGGGTTAAATCAACCAGGAGATTTGATATGCTTAATGAAATGAAAAGAATCTCAAGTAAATATGTAGTATTTCATGATTTTGTTGGTAGTACGCCAATGTTAGGGCGCTTTCTTGAATTTATTGAAAGAAGTGATTACAAGAATTTTAAAATAAATTTTTGTGATGAGCTAAAACAAGTTTTTCCTGAAGTAAAGAAAATACCATCAGTTAGCGGAAGTGGCCTGTATATTGCAAAAATATAAAGCCCTAAATTATTTATTGCTTTTTCATGCACGAATTACCGGCTAGCCAGCCTGTTGAATATGCAATCTGTAAATTATATCCTCCAGTTTCAGCATCCAAATCGATTACTTCACCGGCAAAATACAATCCCTCTATTAGCTTTGACTCCATAGTTTTGGGTGATATTTCATTGGTTGGAATACCTCCCGAAGTAATTATGGCTTCTTTAAAAGAGCGGTGATTTGTAATTGTAAATGGCAGGTTTTTAAGGAGGTGACGAATTTGTTTTCTTTCTTTAGATGAAACCTGATGGCATTCTTTTTCAGGGTCAAATCCTAGTATTTCAATAAAAACAGGAATCATTTTCGAAGGTAACCAGTATCGGAAAATATTGTTTATTTTTTTCTTACCATGTTCATTCAAGTCTCTAATTAATCTATTATCAAGCTTTTGTTCATCGAGAGCAGGTTTCAGATCAATTGTGATTTCTACTTTATTGTTTTTATGTAACTCACTAACAATAATACGGCTCAGGGTTAGGATAATAGGACCAGATAGTCCAAAATGTGTAAAAATCATTTCACCAAAGTCTTCACCTGCTTTTTTATTGTTTACCCAAACAACGGCTCTAACATTTTTCAGATTAAGCCCCTGAAGCTTTTGTGCAATTTTTCCTTCAGTTTCCAATGGCACAAGAGCAGGCATAGCCTTTACAATCGAATGACCAACACTTCTTGCCAACTCATATCCTTCACCATTAGAGCCTGTGGCAGGATAGGACTTGCCCCCAGTGGCAATTATTACATGTTTGGAAATGAATTTTTGTCCGTTTGCAATAACACCTTTTACAGTGTATGATTCAATAATCAGCATTTCAGCTCTAAGTCCTGTCTGAATTTCCACTTTCAATTCAGCTACCCACAATAATAGTGCTTTTAATACGTCGGATGCTTTATTATCAGCGGGAAAATAACGCCCACCTCTCTCCAGTATAGTTACTACACCGTATCTGTTAAGTAATTCAATAATATCATTTGAGAAATATTGTGAGAAGGCATTTCTTAAAAAGCGTCCATTTGGATATACGTGGGTAATAAAATCACCAATTGGGGCACTATTAGTAACATTGCATCTGCCTTTACCTGTAATCAACAATTTTCTACCTGGCTGACGCATTTTTTCCAGTATCAGTACTTTAGCACCCAATTCTGCTGCTCTTCCTGCTGCAAGTAATCCGGCAGGACCGGCTCCTACTACTATGACATCAAAATAATACATGAAGTGCAAAGGTATCTTTTAATGATTAATAGCTTAATTTCTTCTTTTTAATTAAGGACAACTGTAAAAATAGTTGCATATTTGAGATGCAATTAGAAAAAATGTATCAGGGGTATTAAAAATATTAACGAAGTAATGCTTTCTGATAAAATAAAACGACATATTTATAACCAGAAATATTAGTAATATGGGGGACAGGTTAAGTGAGGTTTACGATCCTGAGAATTTTAAGAAGTTTGGATATGAAATTATTGATTTATTAACAGATTATCTTAGAGATGCCCAACAGGGACATATCCCGGTAATAGATTGGAAAGTGCCTGATGATCAGTTTGAATATTGGAAAAACTACAATATTGAAGATCAATCACCAACAAATCTTTTTAAGGATATCATTGAGAGTTCTATTCATATTCATCACCCAAATTATATGGGGCATCAGGTTTGTCCACCAGCTCCAATATCCGCTCTTGCAAGTCTTGTAAGCTCGATGTTGAACAATGGAATGGCTATTTACGAAATGGGAGCTTCAGCCACAGCAATTGAAAAAGTGATAATTGAACTGCTTGTACAAAAGGTTGGATATTCTAATAATGGCGATGGTTTTATTACTTCAGGTGGTACAATTGGAAATTTAACTGGACTTCTGGCAGCAAGGCAAAAAGCAGTTCAATCTGATATTTGGGAAAATGGTTTAAATGAAAAGTTGGGAGTAATGGTTTCTTCAGAAGCTCATTATAGTGTTGACAGGGCTCTTAGGATAATGGGGTTTGGTGCTTCTGGTATAATAAAAATACCTGTAACTGAAAATTTTACAATGAAAACCCAGTTATTGGATGAATATTTTACAAAAGCTGTACATGAAGGAATTAAGATTATAGCTGTTGTAGGAAGTGCTCCTTCAACTTCAACAGGTATGTATGACGATCTTGTAGCGATTGCAAAATTTTGCTCCCAAAAAAATTTATGGTTTCATGTTGATGCAGCTCATGGTGGTGGGGTGATCTTTTCTGATAAGTACAAGAATTTGTTGGCTGGTATTGAAAATGCCGACTCAATAGTTATCGATGGTCATAAAATGTTAATGACTCCGGCAATTATGACTTTTTTATTGTTTAAAGAAAAAAACAACTCTTATTCTACATTTAGCCAGAAAGCGCAATACCTGTTAGAAAAATCGGGTGATGAAGAATGGTATAACTTGGCCAGCAGAACTATTGAATGCACCAAACTTATGATGAGTATAAAGTTTTTCTCAATATTAAAACTTCATGGTGAAGAAATTTTTGGGCAATATGTAACATATTTATATGACCTTGGAAAAGTATTTGCCAATAAAATAAATCAAAGTCCTGATTTTGAATTAGCGCTGCATCCTCATTCTAATATTGTGTGCTTCAGGTATTTCAATAAAGATATTTATGATAACCAATTAAACGATCTTAATAGTGAAATACGAAACGAGATACTTGTAAAGGGTGAATTTTACATAGTTCAAACCTTATTAAACGATATAGTTTATTTGAGAACCACACTAATGAACCCTAACACAACGTCTGAAATTCTTAGTACGCTAATAGAAGAAATTAGAAGGTTGGGTGAAGCAAAATTATCATCTTATTTAAGGAACAAAGGCGATAGTAATTTAGGATGATATACAATCTGTTAAATATTAAATATTCGGTTTATTTAGTTTTTTTTGCTTGATAATATTTGCAACGCTTATTGGAACATATTTTTCCCAATCGGGATTGCCATCGGTAATCATTTTGTGCACTTTCCTTGTTGTTATATGTAATTGATTCATCATAGCACTGGTAATATCAAGAATGAATCGGTTTTCTTTAAGATAATTGAAAAGCATCTTAACATCATCATCCATATTAATATCTTGTGAAACTATAATATCATCATCTTCAGTTTTTTTAGTGGGGTATATGTAAAGCTTCATATTTGAAGGAAACATAATACCTACAGCTTCAAGAATGCCTCCTTTTAAATTGCTATAATACTTCTTGTTAAGTACTTTCTCAAAAGTAGGTATCCCCATAGCAATTCTAAGGTTTTTTATTTTGAACTGTGAGAAAAATTCAACAAGTTTGTAATATTCCGGTATATCCGATATCATTACATTTTGACCAATATTAACGAGCATTTCAACTCTGTTTAGAAAATCCTGTTCATCAACTTCACCCTTTGATAATAAATTGTTAATTGATAATTCGCAGAATGAAAGTGTGTTATCGTGCTCATAATCTTTGTCGCGGGCAAACAATGCTTTGCTCTTATTAAGAATATCTTTTGCAATATATGTTACTGGTAAAAAACTACCTCTGAAGGCAAGCACGTTTTTTTTGTAGAGCATATCAGATGGTTGTTGTACATTACCATGTTTATCAAACATTATTGCATGTGTCATCTTGTTTTTAACAAGTTGTACAGCAAGCAATTTGTTATCCACATAATCAAGATCAGGTCCGCTCATTCTCATCATGGTAATCCTATATCTGTCGATTGTTAAATTATCTGTTAATGATTGCAAAAAACTATTCGGGCTATCATAATGATATTTACAAGCATACAAAAGATTAACGCCAAGAGTACCAATAGTTTGCTGTTGTAAAAGCGCATCATTTTCAAGTAGCTTAATATGAATAATTACTATATTTGGTTTGCTATTGGGTATAAGCTGAAATTTAACACCCATCCATCCATGACTTTTGTTGGTTTTTGTGAAATTAAGAACCTCCATAGTATTTGCCAAGGAGAAGAAAGTATTTTTTTTATTTTGAGGGGAAAGCAATCTGGTTACTTCTTTATACTCATAATCAAGCATTTTAACAAGCCTTTGCTCACTAACATGCCTGCCGGGTTTATTATTGTTATAAAACGAATCACTAAATCGTTTGTCATATGCTGAAATTGTTTTTGCAATAGTACCAGATGCTCCTCCTGCCTGGAAGAAATGTCGTGCAATTTCCTGTCCGCCACCAATTTCTGCAAACGAACCATATAAATTAGTGTCTATATTTATTATTAGGGCTTTCCTGTTTGTTGGTAATATTTCGTGTTTCATAAGTTTTCAATTATGACCAAGTTTATATTATCTTCATTCTAAATTGCTCGTCCGGATTTGCAATTCGGATTTAAAGAGTTACATTGTTTGTCCGGATTTGTAATCCGGGCATTAGGAGATGTTGGATTTAAAATCCAAATCTCTGGCATTCAGATTGCAAATCCGAATGAGCAAGTTTTAAACTCTAAGGAGCAAGCTAAGCAATTTTATTCAATCTTTATTCTTTATTTTTATTCAATAATTCTTCAAGCACCTTATTCTCATCTCTCAAGCGTGCAGCTTCAATAAAATCCAGCACCTTAACAGCCGCTTGCATATCTTTTTTATTTTTGTCAATAGCAAGCATAATCTCTTTGGCATTCATATATTTAACAACAGGGTCGGCAGCAATACCAGCTTTAACTTTTGATTGGTATTCTTTATCATCAATATGCGATGATGCAACAGAAGTTTGCCCCATTATTGCCTCAACAGATTTAACAATGGCTGTTGGTGTGATATTGTGTAACTCATTATATGCAAGTTGTTTTTCACGCCTGCGCTCTGTCTCTTCAATGGTTACAGCCATCGACTTTGTAATCTTATCAGCATACATAATTACTTTGCTTTCAAGATTACGGGCGGCTCTGCCTGCTGTTTGTGTCAATGATCTTGTGGATCTTAAAAAACCTTCTTTATCTGCGTCAAGTATTGCCACCAGAGCTACTTCCGGTAAGTCAAGTCCTTCACGCAGCAAGTTAACACCTACCAGAACATTAAAATTTCCAAGGCGCAAATCTCTTAGTATTTCAACTCTATCTAAAGTGTCAACGTCCGAATGAATGTATCTAGTATTAATGCCAAGGTTTATCAAGTATTTGGTAAGTTCCTCAGCCATACGTTTTGTAAGAGTAGTAACCAGCACTCTGAAATTCTTATCTACAGTATCTTCAATTTCATTTAAAAGATCATCAATTTGGTTGTTACTGGGTCTTACTTCAATTGGAGGGTCTAATAATCCAGTAGGCCTTATTAATTGCTCCACAAGAACACCTTCAGATTGCTCCAGTTCATAATCAGATGGTGTAGCACTTACGTAAATAACCTGACGTGTTAACTGTTCAAATTCTTCAAACTTTAATGGGCGATTATCCATTGCAGCAGGTAGCCTGAAACCGTATTCAACTAAATTATGTTTTCTGGATCTGTCGCCACCATACATAGCTCTTATTTGTGGAATTGTAACATGGCTTTCATCTATTATTGTAATATAATCATCAGGAAAATAATCAAGCAGACAAAACGGTCTTGAGCCGGGATTTCGTCCATCAAAATAACGGGAGTAATTTTCAATACCTGAGCAATAGCCAAGCTCACGCATCATTTCAACATCATATGTAACACGGTCTTCAAGTCTTTTTGCTTCAAGATGTTTTCCAATTTCTTTAAGATAATCTACTTGCTTAGCCATATCAAGCTGGATTTCAACCAATGACGATTTCATTTTATCAGGCGATGTGACAAAAATATTTGCTGGATATAGTGTTATGTTTGTAAGTGTTTCAACTCTTTTTCCGGCAATCGGATCAATTGATTCCAATGCTTCAATCTCATCACCCCAAAAAATAATTCTGAAAGCCCAATCCATATAGGCAGGAAATACATCAATGGTATCACCTTTAACTCTAAAATTACCACGTTTTAGTTCAAAATCATTTCTTGAATATAGTGCGTTAACAAGCTCACGCAGAAACTTATTACGACTAAGCTTTTGTCCAACAACCAGAGTAATTACATTATTTGTGAAATCATCAGGATTCCCAATCCCATAAATACACGATACTGATGACACCACAATTATATCATGCCTTCCTGAAAGTAGGGAAGAGGTAGTACTTAAACGAAGCTTTTCAATTTCTTCGTTAATGCTTAGGTCTTTTTCAATATATGTGTTGGTAACAGGAATATAAGCTTCAGGTTGGTAGTAGTCGTAGTACGAAACAAAATATTCCACTGCATTTTCAGGAAAGAATTGTTTAAACTCACCGTAAAGTTGGGCTGCTAGTGTTTTGTTGTGACTGAGAACTAAAGCAGGGCGATTTACATTGGCAAGCATATTAGCAATTGTAAAGGTTTTTCCCGAACCTGTAACCCCAAGCAGAGTTTGAGCCCTATCTTTTCGGTTAAGACCATCAACTAGTTGTACTATAGCTTCCGGCTGGTCGCCTGTGGGTTTAAAATCTGATTCAAGTCGAAGGTTCATTAAGTAGTTTTATTCATTCCTAAAGTTTAGCAAAAATAGTGCTTTTAGTAATTCGTCTTTCCCCCTAGGTTTTACTGTCCTTTGTATGTGGGAGAAATCTCATAGGAGAGTACTTTTTCATCAGGAGATTTCTTGTCGCTTTGCTTCGTTCGAAAAGACAACGAATCCGATATGGACTTGCGAAAACAACAATCATCTCGCAACTTACTGTCCTCTATAACAGAGTGAAGGATATCAATTCCGACCCGACGGGTTTTTTTCAACCTGGCGGGTCTTTGAAAAGTACAGATACTTCACTCTGCTACCAATAACAACTTTGTGTAATAGGTTGTATATTATCCTTATATGCATTTGTTTTTTTAGAATATCAAATATTGAATGTCGAACTGGATCTGCAATTTCATTAAACATTCAGTATTCATAATTCTTTATTCGATATTCCGTTTTTCTTTCGATTTTAATTTGATTACCTGCCCGTCCGGCAGGCGGGTTGAGATTACTGCAAGCACCAAAAACGAAACAACGGTGGCGCTTGAATTTCTCATGCCATAGGCAGACAAGTGTTATTTAACTATGTGCATCTGCCTTGTGCAGAAACTACAACAACTCCGGTATGCATTTGCAAAAGCAACAATCATCTCGCAACATATTGCTGAAGGGTATCTATTTGTTTTTATAGAGATACTTCGCAACGCTCAGCATAACAATATTCTCTATATGGACTTGCTTAATAGACTTTTAATTCATCGATACAATTGTTCCTGCAAATTAGGTGATAATCTCTCAAATAAAATGATTACTTTCGATGTATAATTTGATGTTTATTATGGAAAAATACAGAGTGTTAAACCCAATTGATTATGGTTTGGGAAAACGCGTTAATATAGTTCAGATATCTGATGGTCATTTGGGTATAATGAAAAAACGTAGATCTAGAATTATTATGAAGGATAGTCAGAAAATAATGGATATTGTAAATACATTGCGTAAAAAAGAACCACAATCAAGTATTAGTCTAATAATTTCTGGGCCAATTTGTAGTAAAACTATCAAATTTTTAAAAAGTAACTTAATAGATATTGTAATTGATAACCAATAGTCTGATTACTGTCGTTTAAGAAGAATTTTTATCTTTGGCTTTATTGAATAAGAAAACTACATGAAGGAAAAATACATACTATCTTTAGATCAGGGAACAACAAGCAGTCGCGCAATTATTTTCAATCACAAAGGAAACGTATGTGCGATAGCCCAAAGGGAGATTAAACAGATTTTCCCGCAAACGGGTTGGGTTGAGCATGATCCGGTAGAAATATGGTCGTCACAACTATCGGTTGCGTCAGAAGCAATTGCTAAACTTGGAATTCCTGTTGATCACATTGCAGGAATTGGTATTGCTAATCAACGTGAAACAACGATTATTTGGTCTCGCAAAAACGGAAAACCTATTTATAATGCGATAGTGTGGCAGGATCATCGAACTGCGGATATTTGTGATGATCTAATTAAAAGTGGCCATGATAAAATAGTAAAGCAAAAGACTGGACTTGAGCTAGATGCGTATTTTTCAGCAACAAAAATAAGCTGGATACTTGATAATGTGGAAGGTGCCAGAAAACGAGCTGAAAAGGGAGAACTTGCTTTTGGTACAGTAGATTCATGGTTAATTTGGAACCTGTCAAATGGAAATGCACACCTTACAGATGTGAGCAATGCTTCAAGAACAATGCTGTTCAATATTCATACTCTTGAATGGGATAAAGAACTACTTACTTTGTTTAATATACCAGTTCAGTTACTTCCAGATGTAAAGCCAAATAGTCATGTATTTGCACATACAGCTGGTAAGTTAATAAGCTCGGATCTGCCTATATGTGGAGTAGTAGGAGATCAGCAAGCAGCAATGTTTGGACAATTATGTATTAAAAGAGGAATGGTAAAAAATACATATGGTACTGGCTGCTTTTTAATGTTAAATACCGGTGAAGAACCAATAATTTCTGATAATAGACTTATAACTACTATTGCATGGCAAATAAATAATAAAGTAACATATGCTTTAGAAGGAAGTGTTTTTGTAGCAGGAGCTGTAGTCCAATGGTTACGCGACGAGTTGAATATTGTAAATTCTTCAAAACAGATAGAGACATTAGCTAAGCGAGTAGAAGATAATTGTGGTGTTTACTTTGTTCCGGCATTTACTGGGTTAGGTGCCCCTTATTGGAATCAACATGCTAAAGGATTGATTTATGGTTTAACAAGAGGTACTACAAAAGCTCATATTGCCAGAGCTGCACTTGAATCAATTGCATATCAAAGCTATGATGTTATTAAAGCCATGGAAAAAGATATCGGTACAAGAGTGAAATACATCAGGGCTGATGGAGGAGCCTCGGCAAACTCGTTACTTATGCAGTTTCAGTCGGATATACTGGGCACAATCGTTGAAAGACCTCAAGTAATAGAGACAACTGCATTGGGGGCTGCATATATGGCGGGATTAGCAATAGGTTATTGGGAAAATACTGATGAATTGATTAATCAATGGTCTATCGACAGAGCATTTACGCCATTGATGCATAAAGACAAAGTGAATGATTTGATCGATAATTGGCATAATGCAATAAGTAAGGCATAGTGTTAAAGGTTTTTGGCTAGTTATTATAGGCTTCTACTTTATCAAAAATATTAACGGTAAAAAATTACATATAATATGTACCATATTTACGCAATTTCAGACAGTACAGGGCGGACAGTTGAACAAGCTGCTCAGGCTGTGTTAGTACAATTTCCATACATTGAAAGAAAAGTTCACTTATTTGCTGAAGTAAATAGTATTGAGGAAATCGACCGTATTGTTAAAATGGCTCATAAAAACTCTGGCCTAATTATACACTCTTTAATTAAAAATGAGTTAGGTAACTATATTTGGCAAGAAGGCAGGCTACATAACCTGGAAGTTATAAGTTTACTTAGACCTGTATTAGATAAGTTCTCAAATTTTCTTAATAGCACTCCTGAAGAAAAACCAGGACTTTTCAGGCGTTTAGATCGGGACTATTTTAGAAGAATTGAAACTATAGAATTTGCAATAAAGCATGATGATGGTGCTCATACAGATGGATTGAAGGATGCAGAAATAGTTTTGTTAGGTGTTTCTCGAACCTTTAAAACGCCTTTAAGTATATACATGGCATCAAAGGGATGGTTGGTGGCAAATGTTCCTGTAATCTTGGATATGCCAATTCCTCAGATTGTTTATGAACTCTCACCTGAAAAGATTTTTTGTCTGATCACAAACCCTTCAGTTCTTTCAAGACTTCGTAATGTTAGAAATGAATATTTACAAGGTGCGGCATCTACTTATTCAAGTTATGATTATGTGAAAAAAGAAATCAAATATGCAAATATGCTTTTCAATGTACAGACTGATTGGGCAAAAGTAAGAGTCACGGCTAAACCAATTGAAGAGATAGCCAATAATATACTCTATATTTACCGTAATTGTCAGAAGAAGAAAACAACTGATAAGTCAATTAATCTAGAATTATAGATTATTAAATCAGTGAGACAATAATTTCAGGAGCGGTAGTGAACTGAAATTATCTTATCGAATAGATCCTGAGCGAAGCCGAAGGATCTCAAGGGTCATATTCCACGCCTCTCGGTGCGATATAATTAAAAAATCCTTCGTTGATACCTCGTCCGCTTGCGGCGAGGCAGTTCATTAAGATCAGTAGTTATATGTAATGCAGCTTTTTAAAGACCTAACAGGTTTCGATCATTTAGCTGTTTCCTAATTTAGATTCGAAATGCAGTCATAAAACTAAAAACCTATTAGGTCTATTAACATAGGTTAAGACAAAACCAAATAGAACCTAAGTAATTTATATTTTGGAACTTAATCAAGTTACTTAATAATAGGTGTTGAACTACGAATGTCCGAAAAGTAAATTTGAAAAATCTGTGAATCTGTAGCTAACTAAAGTCTGTCCATAAACTGAGGGCTTGAAATATAAAGATTAAATACGTTCCGATAACTATCGGCTTGTGAAGTCAGGAAAACCAAGGAGTCTACTTTTGTACATGATTGTTTTCATGGCTAGCATAAAAAAGTAGTTGACTTTATGGACAAGCTCTAACTAAACAAAAAACAACACGACCCCACTTACTGTAATAAAGGCTCCAATTACCTCTTTTAAGGTAACTTTTTCTTTGTAAAGCAAAATGGCTGGTGGAATTATCATAACTGGAATAATGGCCATTATGGTTGAAGCAATACCAATGGTTGTAAATTTAACGGCTAAAAGAGAAAGGTAAACACCAATAAAAGGGCCAAAGAAAGCACCAATAGCAATGAATTTCATAGCTCCACCATTACTTGCGGCTTGTTTCACCATAGGCCAACGTTTAATAAGCGATACTAAAATAATAAAACCGATGGTTCCGGTGATAATACGAATTTGGGTAGCTGCAAAAACATCATAATCACGCATACCATATTTACTTAATACCAAACCCGCCGATTGACCAATAGTGCCTAGCAATGCAAATACCAAACCTTTAATGGGGTATGATATTTTAATGTTGTTGCGTTTACCTTGTTTTCGCTCGTCAGGTTTCTTCTTTTCGGTAACCACTAATACAATACCGGCCAAAGTAATTAACATGGCAAAAATTGATTTTATGGTCATGGTTTCTCCTAAAATTAGCCAACTTATAATAGCAGCAAATGGTGGGCTAAGTGAAAAAACTAACATGGATATACGGGCACTTATAAATTCGTAGGACTTAAATAAAAAGTAGTCGCCAAAAACAAAACCCACAAGACCTGATATGCTCATCCAAATCCATGTAAACTGTGAAGCATCGGTTGGGAAAAACCTGCCACGGATGAAGTAGGCAATACCTGCGTAAATAAAAAAGGCAATTATAAGCCTAATAATATTGACCGATATTGAACCCGCTTTTCGTGTAGCTTGTTGAAAAGCCAATGCTGTTGCAGTCCAACAAATGGCAGTACCTAAAGATATTATTTCGCCTAAATGAGTTTGAAACATTGATTTAAATTTCGCGCAAAGATATATCAAATAATAGCCACAGATTCACAGAATTCTTAGCAATTTTAAATCAGTGAGTCTATGATTTTGTTCTTCAAAATCGTTTAGCCGAACTGATCCCGAGCGATAGTCGAGGGATCTTATGTGTTTTATTACCTGCACCTTAGTGCGTGTAAAATAATCAAATTCCATTGTGATATCTCGTCCGCTTGCGGCGAGGCAGTTCATTATTTATTTTTATGCTTTATGTTTAACAATAATAAATTAAAATTATCAAATTAATATTGGAATAAAAAGTATTGGTTAACATTTAATAAAAAATGTATAATTAATTGGAATAATTATTATAATTGTAAAAAAATAATAGATGCAAAATAAAATAGTAATAATAACTGGTGCATCATCTGGAATTGGTAAGGCTATGGCATATGAGTTTTCGGACCATGGTTCTAAAGTTGTTATGGGAGCTCGAAATATTAAAGCTTTAGAAGAAATAGCTGCGGATATTAGAAATAAAGGCGGCGAAGTAATTTTTGCACAAACTGATGTAAGTATAGAAGGTGATTGCAAAAATCTTATTCAAACTGCTATCGATCAATATGGTAAAATTGATGTGTTAATCAATAATGCAGGAATATCCATGAGGGCTTTATTTGAAAATACAGATATTAAGGTTATAAAAAAGTTAATGGATGTCAATTTCTGGGGTGCGGTTTTTTGTACCAAATTTGCATTGCCCCACATACTTAAGCAAAAAGGAAGTATTGTTGCGGTATCTTCAATTGCTGGGATTAAAGGATTACCTGCCCGTTCAGGATACTCTGCCTCAAAATTTGCATTGGATGGATTTATGGAATCTTTACGTGTAGAAAACCTTAAAAATGGACTTCATGTCTTAATAGCATATGCCGGCTTTACTTCATCAAATATTAGAAACACATCTTTAAGTGGTGTAGGTACGCAACAGGGTGAGTCTCCACGTGATGAAGATAAAATGATGACTCCTGATCAGGTAGCCGTTCATATATATAATGCCGTTTCAAAGAAAAAAAATAAAATAGTCCTTACACTTCAAGGTAAGATGATTACTGTTATCAATAAGTTTTTCCCTGATAAACTTGATAAAATGATTTATAACGATCTGGCAAAAGAGCATGATTCTCCTTTTCATTAATTAAACAAATACAAAATCAAATAAATATTATGTTATCAAATTATAAAATTACTCCTAATTTAGGGTTCGATGAAATCAAATTCGGTATCGATCTGGACAGTTTTGTTGAAAAATATGGCGAACCTGAAGATATAGACAGTATTCATGAAGATGAGGAGTTTAGTACAACAGTTCTTCATTATTGGAAAGATGGAGTTTCGATATTTTTCGTTGGAACAGTAAACCCTGTATTGGCAGGTGTTGAAACTGATCATCCTGAGGCAGAGTTATATGGTGAGAAAATAATGGATAGGACCAAGGAAGATATAGTTTCCTTGATGAAAAAAAACGGGCATACAAAGTATGAAGTTGAAAATGAAGAATATTCCGGCGATGGCGATGAGAAGGATCTTAGGGTTTCATATGAAAGTAGTATGATGGATTTCTTTTTTAGAGACAATCTCCTTGTTTATATGAATTTTGGAGTTCTGGTTGATGAAAATGGAAATATTGAGAAAGTTTGATAGGATAATAGGGGAATGAAGGTATAATGGAATAGGGATTATGCCCTATACCTTTTTCACCATATTCCTTGGATGAAAATCCATAATTGCCTTTTTTAAATCTTCTCTATTCAGATGTGTATAAATTTCTGTTGTAGTTATTGACGCGTGACCTAGTAATTCCTGTACAGTTCTTAAGTCAGCGCCATTTTGTACCAGATGGGTTGCAAATGAATGTCTAAATGAATGTGGACTAATATTTTTTCTTATACCGGTTTTCTCTACCTGATTTTTAATAATATAGAATATCATCTGACGTGATAACTTACTACCTCGCCTGTTTAAAAATAGTATATCGCTATCTTTTTTCATTACCTGTTGTGTAGGTCTTACCTGAGTTAAATAAGTAGTAATTTGTTTTTCAGCTGGTATTCCAACCGGAACAAGTCGTTGCTTATTTCCTTTGCCTGTTATTAAAATTATACCTTCTTTAAAATGTAGATCGGATATTTTTAAATTAACAAGTTCAGAAACTCGTAAACCACATCCATAAAGAGTTTCTAGTATTGCCTTGTTTCGTTCTCCCTCATCTTTCGAAAGATCAACTGAATCAATCAGTTTAATAATCTCATTTTGTGTAAGCACATCCGGAAGTTTTCTTCCTAATTTAGGCGATTCCAGCATTTCCGAAGGATCATGTGTAATTATTTTTTCCAGGATAAGGTATCTGAAGAATGCTTTTATACCTGAAATAACACGTGATTGAGTATATGGCCCTAACTCAAGCTCAACAATAAAACCAATAAACTCCTTAAGATCATCAGTACATATATTTACTATGCTTAAGGAAGGTTTTTTTTCATCAAGAAAATTGAAAAGTAAATCAACATCATATAAATATGCCAAAATTGTATTACCCGACATACCGCGTTCTAATTGCAAATATGATTTAAACCCTTTCCTGTAAACTAATTGATTCATTTATTCTTAAGATATTATAAATACGACTATTATTATCGTCTAAAATAGGAAAAATCGACTATAGTATGTATTTTTGTTTTTTTCTAACAGTTAACTATGTAAAATATTAATAATCAGTAAAATATAATAATATGATTGATTTTTCATTAACAAATGAACAGATTGAACTACAAGAAAAGATTCGCGATTTTGCGAATAGAGTAATAAAACCGGCAGCTAGAAAATACGATGAGCTTGTTGAGTTTCCATGGCCTATTGTAAAACAGGCATATGAAGAAGGTATTATGAATGGCCCAATGTCGCCTGAGTTTGGTGGACATAGTCACAGTATTCTTGAAAGTGCCATTGCCTCAGAAGAATTAGGAGCAGGATGTGTTGGAATCGGCATATGCCTTGATGCAAACACTTTAGCATTAACGCCATTGTATCTTGGTGCAACAGATGAGCAGAAAAGGAAGTTCTTTGGACAAATTAATGAAGAAAAAAGTGTGGCTGCCTATGCACTTACTGAGCCAAACGCAGGTTCTGATGTAGCTAATATTAAAACTACTGCAATACTTCATGGAGACAAATATATAATGAACGGTCACAAACGCTTTATCACAAATGGAAGTGTTTCGTCATTTATAACAGTATTTGCATTAACTAATCCTGAAAAAGGTGCACGTAGCTTAACTGCTTTTGTTGTTCCTACAAACAGCCCCGGTGTTGAAATTGTAGCTGATATGCGTAAAATGGGACAAAAAGCATCAATACAGACTGAATTCAAATTTCACGATGTGGAAATTCCTGTGGAAAATAGAATAGGAGCAGAGGGACATGGTTTTTTATTAGCAATGAAAACCTTTGAAAGAACTCGTACAGGTGTTGCGGCTCTGAGTCTGGGGAATGCAAGACAAGCTTACGAAACTGCTAAGCATTGGGCAAAAAATAGAATTCAATTTGGTAAACCGATAACAGCAAATCAAGGGGTAAGCTTTATGCTTGCCGATATGGCAACCGAAATTGAAGCTGCAAGACTGATTACATGGCATGCTGCATGGGCTTACGATAATGGTCAGAAATCTGCAAATTTACTATCTGCCATGTGTAAAATGTATGCCTCAGATGTAGGAATGAAAGTTACTACTGATGCAGTACAAGTTATGGCTGGAGATGGTTACTCATATGATTATCTTGTTGAAAAAGCCATGCGTGATGCTAAGCTTTGTCAAATATACGAAGGAACAAATCAAATTCAACGCCTTGTTATTGGAAAAGGTATTCTGAAATAAGAGTTGATCAATAATTTCTATTCTAAAAATATTAAGACTGTCAGAGATGGCAGTCTTTTTTTGCTTGTAAGAAAACAAAAAGTCTGACTTGAGTATTCAAATCAGACTTTTTTTATGGAATATTAATTTATGTTATTAGAATTTATAAACCTCATCCTCAATAAGTTTATCAGCAATTCTTCTTCTGGCATCTTTTACATTTATCGATTGTGTATTAGTTAATGTAACTAAAGCATCACTAAGGGTTTTCATTTGGTCGCCTTCAGCAAATGATCCAATTGTATCAAAGGCAGATTTATACACTTTATGAGAAATATCCTGAGTAAGAACATCAACCATATCCATAAAGACAGAGATATTTTGTTTTAGTTTGTTTTTCTCCAATTTCTCAACTCTCAATAATGTTGATTCCAATATATAAACATTCATCATCATATCTGAAATATTCATTAGTATTTCTTCTTCAAACATCAATTGTCGTTTGAAAGTGTCCTGTATGGCAGGAAGAAGCATTAAGACAGCTTTTTTGAGGTTTTTCACATAGGCATGACGTGTCTCGTAAAAATCTCCGTCTGTCATATTTACACTTTCCACTTTATCAATATTATTAAGAATATCTTGTGCAGCTTCATAAAGGTCTATTTTATGTTTCATGCCCTTCTTCATTGTCGAATCAACAGTTATAAGCCTGTTTATCTCATTGGTGCCCTCAAAAATTCTGTTAATTCTCGAATCACGGTATGACCTATCGGCAGGAGCTTCTGATGAAAATCCCATTCCACCATATATTTGAACCATTTCGTCAACAATATAGTCTAATGATTCAGAACCATAAACTTTAAGAAGTGCACATTCAGGTTCATACTCAGCAACTCCTTCAATATTGGCTTCACCATAAGTACGGCCTTGTTCTATCAAACATTCAATTTTGTCCTGTATATCTTTGCTGGCACGATAAACAGCTGATTCAGTTGAAAACATCTTAATAACTTGTTCAGACAGTTTATGTTTTATCGCTCCAAATTCAGATAAGAACATATTAAACTGCTTACGTTCGTTTGCGTATGAAACTGAGTTATTAATTGCACGTCTCATTCCACCAATAACAGTTGCACCCAATTTAATACGACCTATGTGCAGAATATTTAAAGCAATTCTAAAACCAACACCTCTTTTTCCAAGTAGGTTCTCCACCGGTACTTTAACATCATTAAAAAATATTTGACGTGTTGAAGAACCTTTTATTCCCATTTTATGTTCTTCGGGGTTCATGGTGATTCCTTCCCAATCAGATTCAACAATAAATGCACTTAGCACTCTGTCGTTGTCGATTTTTGCAAAAACAGTAAAAATATCAGCAAACCCACCATTAGTGATCCACATTTTCTGACCGTTTAAGATATAATGCTTTCCATCATCAGATAGTATGGCTTTTGTTTTGCCTGCATTAGCATCTGAACCTGCACCTGGCTCAGTCAAACAATATGCTGCAAGTTTTTCTCCTGTGGCCAGAATAGGAATATATTTTTGATGTTGATCATCATTTCCATAATACAGAATTGGTAAAGTGCCAATACCGGTGTGAGCCATAAATGCAACTGAAAATGAATAAGCTGAGCCTATAGCTTCATTGGCCTTCATTGACGTTAAAAATGATTGTCCAAAACCGTCAAGTTCTTCTGGTACTGAGATTCCCAATAATCCCAACTCGCCGGCTTTTTTAAGCAACGATGGCATTAGTCCTTCAGTATGATTGTCAAGTTCATCAAAATGAGGTACTACTTCGGTTTCTACAAAATCATTACATGATTCAGCAATCATTATCTGCTCTTCATCAAATTCTTCCGGTATAAAAACCTCATCAACAGCAGTTTCCTTAATTAAAAATTCACCACCTTTTATTACTGCTTTTGTTTTCATATCTATTTATAATTTATTATTAAGAGCGGCAAAGATATAATTTGCATTTAATTTGGGATAAATAAATTAATAAAAAATATATGTTTTAGATATAAAATATTTTGTCTTAGGTATAATTTCATTATTTCATATTTGCTTTATTTCATGTATAAAAGTATTTTTGTTGATGACATTAAAATATTAAAATGAAAAATTATTTAATATTACCAGCAATTGCTTTTATATTAACTACAATTATTTTTTCGGAAGGCTGTAAAAAAGACACTGATTCACTACCTCCGGGATTGGAAGAGCCAAATATATCAGGGGTTATGATGACGATGTCAGCTATCAGTTATACTGCTGATAGTTTGTCGAATTCTGTTATAAAAGATTCAATAGGGATACTACTTAGTGACGAAACACTAGCCACTAAAGGTAAGTGGGATTTGGTTTGGGGACCTGGGATTTCACCTCACAATGAAAATCTGTTGTATGTTGCAAAATACAATTCAGGTGAAAATCCAGCATATACAATAGCAATCAGAGGCACAAATATTAATTCCATTGGTAATATACTAGTCGACTTAAAAGTTTTTACGCTTGTGGAATTCCCTTATGGCATGCCGGGTGATTCGGTAGGTAAAGGTCCAATGGAAGGGTTTACTAACCTGCTTACTTCTCAGGATTCAGTTATTGGAACAACTTTGGAGGATTTTTTGAAATCTGTTACATCTTCTGAAAAGATACCACTCTTTATTACCGGGCATAGTCAGGGAGGAGGTCTGGCTCCATTAATGGCATACTGGCTATATACAAATGAAGCGTTGAAGGATAAATTTACAATTTCAACATATGCATTTGCAGGCCCCGGATGGTTTAACAAAAGTTTCAAGGATAATTTTTTGAATAATAGTCCTGCTGATGCTTCATTTAGTATGCAGGTTAATTCGCTTGATATGATTCCTTATGGATATTCAAATCTAAGTGGAATAATTAGTGGAAATATTCCGGTTAAAGTGCCTTCTCCTTATATATTAGCAATTCATTTTGCTAAATCTTTGCTAACAGCAGAAGGAATAGTATATCATAATATAGCTGTTGCTGATAGTATTGGTTTTATTCCAATAACAGCTAATTCTCCAATATTGGATTCACTAGAGTGGTATAACCATTGGTTGATGGTTGAGCATAATCATAATAACTACCTTAAGTTACTAGATGTTAAGTCTCTGAACTAAAGAGAGGTTGTGTGCTTCTGAAATAATATTGATTAACCTTATTTCTTCTCAGAAACTTTAGGTTTAACAAAGGTTATTTTTATTTCATCCTTTTTTGCATCGTGTCCAACATTAACAACGGTACCTTCAACCATTTTATGTGCAATAATTTCTTCAGCCAGCTGATCTTCAATATATTTTTGGATAGCCCTTTTAAGTGGTCTTGCTCCAAATTGTTCATCCCAACCTTTGTCAATAATGAAGTCTTTAGCTTTTGCGCTAACTTTCATTTTAAATCCAAGTTCGTTAATTCTTGAGAAAAGGTTTGTTAGCTCAATTTCAATAATTTTATGAATCTCTTTCCTTTCAAGTGGTTCAAATATTACAACATCATCAATTCGATTGAGGAATTCAGGGGCAAATGCTCTTTTTAATGCTGTCTCAATAACTCCTTGTGCATGAGTTGTTTTTGCGGAAGCTTTAGCTTTAGTGCTAAAACCAACACCCTGTCCAAAATCTTTAAGTTGACGTGAGCCAATATTCGATGTCATTATTATAATAGTATTTTTAAAGTCAACTTTGCGCCCAAGGCCGTCTGTAAGCTGTCCATCATCAAGTACTTGTAAAAGTAGATGAAAAATATCAGGATGAGCTTTTTCAATTTCATCCAGTAGAATGATTGAATAGGGTTTTCTTCTAACTTTTTCAGTTAACTGCCCACCTTCTTCATAACCTACATATCCAGGAGGAGCACCTACCAATCTAGACACAGCAAATTTCTCCATGTATTCACTCATATCAACACGAACAAGAGCCTCCTGATTGTCAAAAATATATTTTGCAAGCATTTTCGCCAGGTAGGTTTTACCAACTCCTGTAGGACCTAAAAATATAAATGAACCAATTGGTTTATTTGGGTCTTTTAGGCCTGCCCGGTTACGCCTTATGGCTTTTACAACTTTTTTAATTGCTTCATCCTGACCAATAACTTCTTTTCGAAGTTCAGGTTCCATATTGATAAGGCGGTTACCTTCGCTTTGTGCAATATTTTGAACCGGGATCCCAGTCATCATAGCCACAACTTCTGCAACATTGTCATCAGTCACATCTTCACGATGCATTTTGGAATCATCTTCCCACCTTTTCTTGGCTTTTGCCAGTTCATCAGTATATCTACGTTCGATATCTCTAAATTGAGCAGCTTCTTCAAATTTTTGGCTCTTGATGGCCATAGTTTTATTTGATTTTATCTCTTCAATAGAGTTCTCCAGATTAATTATTTCAGTTGGAACATGTATATTGCTAATATGTACCATTGCACCAGCTTCATCAAGTGCATCAATTGCTTTATCAGGTAGGAATCTATCACTAATATATCTGTTAGTGAGCTGAACGCATGCGTTAATGGCTTCTTTGGTATATTTTACAAGATGGTGATCCTCATATCTTTCTTTAATGTTGTTAAGTATATCAACAGTTTCTTCTGTAGTGGTAGGATCTACAAGAACTTTTTGAAAACGACGTTCAAGTGCACCATCTTTCTCAATATATTGTCGATACTCATCAAGTGTTGTAGCTCCTATACATTGTAATTCGCCACGAGCTAAAGCAGGTTTAAACATATTGGAGGCATCCAGCGATCCTGATGCATTACCTGCTCCTACAATTGTATGAATTTCATCAATAAAAAGAATAATATCAGGATTTTTAGTAAGCTCGTTTAGTACGGCTTTCATTCGTTCTTCAAATTGACCGCGATATTTAGTGCCGGCAACAATAGACGCCAGATCAAGTGTTACAATTCGTTTATTAAACAATGCTCTTGATACTTTTCTATCAATGATACGCAAAGCCAAACCCTCTGCAATAGCGGATTTACCAACCCCAGGTTCACCAATTAATATGGGATTATTTTTCTTGCGTCTGCTAAGTATCTGTGCAATACGTTGTAGCTCTTTTTCTCTACCAACAATTGGATCAAGCCTTCCTTCTTCAGCATATTTTGTGAGGTCGCGACCAAAATTGTCCAGTACAGGTGTTGTCGATTTAGGGTTGCCTGATTTCTTTGTGCTTCCACCAATTGGTTTATCAGCTTCTTGAGGAGCATCTTCGGTTTCTCCGGGCATTTCTGATGTTGGCTCAATAAAATTTGGAATATCCTTTTGTTCTTTAACAATCGATGTAAGCTCCTCTTTTATTGAAATATAATTTACTCCCTCTTTACTAAGCAAGCTAGTTACTAAATTGCTTTTATCTTTGAGTATTGCAAGCAGTAAGTGTTCAGTGCCTATTAAATCAGAATTAAAAACTTTGGCTTCAAGATAAGTAATTTTTAAGGCCTTTTCAACTTGTTTAACTAATGGTATATTTTCCAGTTTATTACCTTCTGTATTTGGATTTTTAATTGATTCTTCTATATCCTTCTTACACTTATTGAGATCAACTCCAAAATACTTTAACAATTGAATTGCCATACCTTCTCCATCGCGAATTATGCCCAATAACAAATGCTCAAGACCTATATAATTATTTCCCAACCTTACAGCTTCTTCACGGCTAAACGATAGCACATCTTTTACTCGCTGAGAAAATTTTGCTTCCATATTATGTATATTTTTTTTGCAAAATTAAACAAAAGTTGCCTATTACTTATAATTCGATACCGATGATTCTAAAAATCATAAGTGCACAAGTCATTCATGCGATAAATATTTAAATGGTATAAGCACTTCTAAAAATAATTATAATTTTTAATATCCTTAGGTATAGGCTTTTATAAAAAGATATTTTTTGTTTTTCTTAAAATCAAATTTATTGAGAGCTGTTGAATATTTTTAAACACTAGTTTGTTAATATTATATATTAATAAGTTGTTGATTAATGTATTTGGTAAGCCTAAAATTGGTATTTTTGTACGTTTTTTTTAAAGGTATAAAGAAGAGGGATTTTACATGGAAAATGTGTTTGAAGGAGAAAGAATTGTAAAAGTAAATATTGAGAAACAAATGAAGTCGGCCTACATTGATTATTCGATGTCGGTTATAGTTTCAAGAGCATTACCAGATGTGAGGGATGGACTAAAACCTGTTCACCGAAGAGTGCTTTTTGGAATGCACGAAATTGGTGTTTATTCAAACAGACCTTATAAAAAGTCTGCAAGAATAGTAGGGGAGGTGCTTGGTAAATATCATCCACATGGTGATTCATCTGTTTATGATGCTATGGTTAGGATGGCACAGGATTGGTCGCTAAGATATCCTTTGGTGCAAGGACAAGGGAACTTTGGTTCCATTGATGGAGATAACCCCGCGGCTATGCGATATACTGAGGTTAGACTTAGAAAGATGGCTGAGGAAATGCTGGTTGATATTGAAAAAGATACAGTGGATCATCAACTTAATTTTGATGACTCACTTAAAGAACCTATTGTTCTGCCTGCTCAATTTCCAAACCTATTAGTTAATGGGGCTTCTGGCATTGCTGTGGGTATGGCAACAAATATGGCACCACATAATTTAAGTCAGGTTATTGATGGAACACTTGCCTATATTGATAATAATGAGATTGAAATATCGGAACTAATAAAGTATGTACAAGCTCCTGATTTTCCAACTGGTGGTATAATTTATGGCTATGAGGGTGTTATAAATGCTTTTGAAACTGGTCGTGGTAGGGTTATGATGCGTGGTGAAATAGCCATAGAAGAGACTTCTTCAGGGCGTGAGAAATTGATTGTTACATCGGTACCGTATCAGGTTAATAAGGCCGAAATGATTCGTAAAACGGCAGATCTCATTAATGATAAGAAAATTGATGGTATTTCTGATATAAACGATGAATCGGACAGAAATGGAATGAGAATTGTTTACGATCTTAAAAGAGATGCTATTCCTAACATTGTTATAAATAAATTATATCAACTCACCGCATTACAAAGTTCATTTAGTGTAAATAATGTTGCCTTGGTAAAGGGTCGTCCTAAAACATTAAACCTTAAGGATCTTATCCATTATTTTGTTGAGCATCGTCATGAAGTAGTAACCAGGCGTACTCAGTTTGAGCTTAATGAGGCTGAACGTAAAGCTCATGTACTTGAAGGATTACTTATTGCACTTGATAATTTAGATGAAATTATTGCTCTAATAAGGGCATCATTAACTCCAGAAGAAGCTAGAATTAGTTTGATTAATACTTTCGACTTAAGCGAAATTCAGGCCAGGGCTATTCTCGATATGAGATTGCAAAAATTAACCGGACTTGAGCGTGATAAAATAAAGAAAGACTTCGATGAGTTACAATCTTTAATCGAGGAGCTTAAAGCAATATTAGCAAGCATCGAGCTGAGAATGGAAATTATTAAGAATGAACTTATTACCATAAAAGAAAAATATGGTGACGAAAGAAAATCTCAAATAGTATATACTGCTGAAGATATCAGTATGGAGGACCTTATTCCTGATGAAAAGGTTGTAATTACAATATCTCATATGGGATATATTAAACGCACACCTCTTACCGAATATCGTCAGCAGAAAAGGGGAGGGCGTGGTTCGAAAGGAAGTACAACTCGAAATGAAGATTTCCTTGAGCATCTTTTTGTTGCTACTAACCATAACTACATGCTTTTCTTTACAGAAAAAGGTAAAGTATTTTGGATGAGGGTTTTCGAGATACCTGAAGGAAGTAAAACTTCCAAAGGAAGAGCTATTCAGAACCTTATAAATATAAGTCCTGATGATAAGATAAAAGCAATTATAAATACAAAAGATCTTAAGGATGAGGATTATATAAATAATAACTTCATTGTTCTTGCTACTAAAAAAGGTGTTATAAAGAAAACATCTCTTGAACAATTTTCACGTCCACGCCAAAATGGAATAAATGCAATTACAATTCGTGAAGGTGATGAACTACTGCAAGCTAGATTAACGAATGGAGAAAATGATGTACTCATGGCTCTTAAGTCTGGCAAAACCATTAGGTTTAACGAACAGAAAGTTAGATCAATGGGTCGTAATGCTGCCGGTGTAAGAGGAATTACACTTGCCAATGACAAGGATGAAGTTATTGGAATGATTTGCATTGAAGATACGAACTATACAATTCTTGTTGTATCTGAAAAAGGTTATGGAAAACGCTCTGAAGTTGATGATTATCGTATTACTAATAGGGGAGGGAAAGGAGTTAAAACCTTGAATATAACAGAGAAAACGGGTAATTTAATATCAATTAAGAATGTTACAGATGATGACGATTTAATGATCATTAATAAATCTGGTATTACGATACGTATGTCAGTTAAGGATTTACGTGTTATGGGTCGTGCAACGCAAGGGGTGAGGCTTATCAGAATTGATGATGGTGATGAAATTGCTGCAGTTGCAAAAGTTGATATAGAACCCGAAGATGAAATCGATGTCATGGATGAGAATACAGAAATGATAGAGAATGAAAGCAATGAAGATGATAGTCTGTCGAATGATACTAATAACGAATAAATAATATTAATTAACAGGGAAAATTATTTTTGGCACAAATTTGGTTTAATATGTATATTTGTCCATAAATCTTAAAACAAAAATCATGAAAAAGGTATTGATTTTATTGAGCTTAAGCTTACTGATAAGTCTAGGAAGCTTTGCGCAGAAGAATAAACGTACAAGTGCTTATATGTATAACAAAAATAAGCAGTATGAAAAGGCTGTAGAGGCTATAAATGAGGCTATTAAGCATCAAAAAACTGAAAAGGATGCAAAAACATGGATGTACAGAGGTATTATTTATTATAACATAGCTAATGATACATCAGCAGCAGTAAACAACCTGGAACCAGATGCAGCTAATATAGCAGTTGAATCATTTTTGAAATCAAAAGAGTATGATTTGAAAAATGAACTACAGGGAGAGTCAGCAATGTATTTGTTAAATCTTACTAATATTTTTTATCAACAAGGTGCCGAGGGATTTAGAAATTCCGACTTTGTAGAAGCTGCAGTAAACTTTAAGCAAGCATTTGCTATTTCACAAATGGATGATAGATTTGATACAATTGCTGCGTTTAATGTAGGTATGAGTAGTATTTATTCTGAAAATCCTGAAGAGGCTGCCGAATATCTTCAAAAATGTGTTGATGTGAATTTTATGGATCCAAGAGTTTATTTATTTTATGCAAGAGCTGAGAAGCAAATGGGTGATACTACAATGGCATTTAATGTACTATCATCTGGGCGTGAGATATTTCCTAGTGAAAAGAGCTTGCAACTTGAAGAAGCTCAATTATACCTTGAGACAGGAAAAAATGATTTGCTAATTCAAAGTTTGAAAGATGCTATTAGTAATGACCCGGAAAATCCTAATTTATATAGAGTACTTGGGCAAACGTATGAAAATATTGGTGAAATTGATAATGCCTTAGAATATTATAAAAAGGCAGTTGTATTAAAACCAGATTTCACTGATGCAATATTTAATATTGGAGCAATTTATGTAAACCGTGCTTCAATTCTATATACGGAAGCTAATAATCTTCCTTTTGAAGAAACAGAGAAGTATGCTAAACTTAAGGGAGAGGCTGACGCAGATTTACATCTTGCATTACCATACCTTGAAAAATCTCTTGTATTACAACCTGATGACGAGGTAGTATTGGGGGCACTAAAAGAAGCATATGCTAACTTAAAGATGAATGATAAGCTAAAAGAGCTTATGGATAAATAGTGTGGAAAGGGAAGGTAGTTAATATGCCTTCCCTTTATTTTAGATATTGCTATTTAACATAATATATATTATAGGACAATTGGAAATATACATAGTATTGATACTCTGGTATATAGAAAATCACGATTTTGTCAAAACACTATAATATAATATAGTTTGTCCGATAATTTAATAGATTTATGATGAAAATTATGACAGGAATATTTTAAAGTATTGAGGTACAGGTAAATAAAATTTTTGTCCAATAAATCTAAGCTGGGGAGTCCATTGCCTGAAATTAACTTATAATCCTGATAATCTGCCAAAGTCTATTTAACATATTGTTTTCAAAATTATCCAGCATACGAATGAAGTAGTTATTCTCTTTTTTGTAACCATTATCCCAATAATACTCAGATTAAATCAAAATAAAGTATTTTTGAAACTATAATTATAACTAATAAAGTTTTTGCTATGAAATCTATAAAGGATGCAATTGAATTAAAAAAGGAACTTGATAGTCTAAGACCTATTTCTACCTCTGACGAACAAAGAATTATGCAAAAATTCAGGTTAGATTGGAATTATCATTCAAGCAATATCGAAGGTAATACTCTTACCTATGGAGAAACAAAAGCACTTATATTATTTGGAACAACTGCACAAGGAAAGCCCTTGAAAGATCATTTTGAAATCACAGGGCATAATGAAGTTATCAATTGGATATTAGAGATTATAAAGGATAAAAGACCACTTACTGAAAACTTCATACGTCAGCTTCATGAAATTCTACTGAAAGAGCCATATGAAGTGGATGCAATAACACCTGACGGAAAGCCTACTAAGAAGCTTATTAAAGTTGGAGCATATAAGGAAACTCCAAATCATGTTAAAACTCAAACTGGTGAAATATTTTATTTTGCAACGCCCGAGGAAACACCTGCAAAAATGAAAGAATTATTGGATTGGTACAGAAAAGCGGAAAATAAGAATGATGTTGAACCGATTTTATTAGCGGCAGAATTTCATTACAGATTCATTAGAATCCATCCATTTGATGATGGAAATGGTAGATTAGCTAGAATTTTAATGAATTTCATATTAATGAATCATGGCTACCCCCCTATTATTATCAAGACTGAAGATAAAGTAAACTATTTCATTGCATTACAACAAGCAGATGCTGGGATACTTGAGTCATTTTTTAAGTATATTATTGTAAACCTAATACACTCACTAGAAATTATGATTTCAGGTGCGAAAGGAGAATGTGTTGAGGATAAGAATGATTTGGACAAAGAACTTGCATTATTGAGACAAATGGTTGAGAGTAAAAATAAAAGCTTTGGAATTGAGAGATCGAAAGACTCTATTATCGGTTTATTTAATAATGGACTTATGCAGTTTTTTGAATCATTTGTTGTACAAAGTCAGAAATTTGAATCATTTTATAATAACTCTACAATTAATATGGCTGTTGGGCCAAAACAAATTAATATATCGCCAACGAATTTTATGGCAAGTCTGAATAATAAATTACTTAATATATCCGATGATATTGCTGGAATTAGTATTGCATATACATACAATACTTTCTCAAAAAAGGGATTTGGAGATTTTAAATTTGTTTATCAAATTATTGTGAAATTTAACGATTTTGAATTTGAACTAAAAACTAATCATAAAACAAAAGTATTTAAAGGTTATTATTCTGATATAATTAGACCTGAAGAAACTAAAAATATTTTAGATGCACTGAAAGATATACATTTAAATAGAATAAAGGAGGCATTAAATGAATTCAAAAAAGATTCATAATGCATAAAGATAAGTAGTTCTTTATGTAATTAGCTAATATTTAATAATGAGAATTACGTTTAAACCCTATGTAACTATCTAAATATATGTAACATAACTAATTTTCAGGCAAACTCGGCGGCAAACTCGCCTAATTTATAGCTAACTGTTTTTGTAAACTCTATTGAAGTAGAATGTGATTGTTCTTAAACCCAGTATTAACGCTGGTATTACTTGAGATTTTATAAGGGATTGAGGGTAAAGTATGTAATATTTTATTAAATATATATTATAGGACAATTAATATTCTACATATAATATTGATTGTTCACTAGAATAGCAGAAAATAAAAGCAATCATTAAAAGTGGATTAGAATAAGATGTTCCTATGGATAAATAAGATATGTTATTATTTATTGATGTTTATCAGTTTTCCAGAAATGAATTCTGTTAAATGTGAAGCTTAAAAATCAACCATGGGTATAAATATTTTTATTGTATCCTAATCTTAACTTACTTTATCAGTAGAATAAAAAAAACCGTAGCGACAAAATCCCTACGGTTATAAAACTAGTATTTTTTAAATCTATGTACTAATTAACATCAATAAGTTCTACTTCAAATACAAGAGTAGAATATGGAGGTGTAGAACCTCTGCCATTGGGGCCATAAGCAATATCAGATGGAATAACAAGCACAGCTTTCCCCCCTTTTCTCATCATACCAATTCCTTCATCCCAGCCTTTAATTACCTGGCCTTGTCCAATAAGAAATTCTATCGGTTCACCACGCTCTATTGAGCTATCAAATACAGTTCCGTTTAAAAACATTCCTTTATAATGTACTTTAACTTTCTGTCCGGCTGTGGGAGTACTGCCCTTTCCTTCTTTTGTTTCAATGTAATATAACCCACTTGCAATTGGTTGAACATCAGGATAATTTTCAGCTAGGTAATCATACCTTTCTTTTGTTTCAGCAGTTTCCAACTTTTTCATTTCTTCCATTTGTGCTGCCTGAACTTCTTCCATACTTTCGATGTTATTTAGTTTAAGATGAAAATATATATAATCAATTGAATCTAGTTCGGGAGGTAACATGTTCATTCTGAATAATTTTGTAAAGACAGAGTCAGCGTTGCAAATAAATGTTGCGCTATCACCGATTTGCATCATTGAGATTCCTTCATAAATATCACCTTTGTATGTAGATTCAACAAGAGGCATTTTCATTGCTTGTGGAAGTTTTTTACTGTCAAACATAACTGAGTCTTTAGTTGCGTAGACCATATCTAAATCTACATAGTCACCTATTTTTGGAGTAATAGTATCACTTCCTTTTATATGAAACTTATAATAAAGACCATCGTCAGTTTTCTTAAATCCAGGGAATTCATCATTACCCGATTGGCATGATACAAATACTGACCCTAGGGCCATAAACATTACAGTTACTATTAAAATTGTTTTTTTCATTTTTATTTTATTATTATTTAATATTAGTAATTTCAATTTCATAAATTATTGTAGATCTTTGGGGTATTTTCTTTCTATCTCCCAATAACCCAAAAGCGAGGTGCGAAGGTATAATAATTATTGCCTCATCCCCTACTCTCATGTTTAAAATTGCTTCTTCAAGCCCACTTTCAACCCCACCATGTCCTATTGTAAATGATTTAGGGGCGCTTTCTTTGGAAGAATATATTACATCTCCTGTAATAAGTTTCGTCTTATAATTTAAAGTAATTTCTTTTCCTACAATTGCCTTTTCCCCATTTCCATGCTTAATTATTTGGTAGGAAAGCCCTGAACCTGTTTTAATTACATTGAGTTTATGTCTTCTTATGTAATTGTCAATTTCTATACTTTCAGAATTAACCATATATTTGTTAACCTTAATAAGCGATTCTTTTTTTGATTTAGGATTATCTTTATTTTTCTTGATGTTACTATCAGATGAATCTGAATTACATGAAGCCAGTAATGTTACTACAATAAGTAAATAATATGTGACAAACCTGAAAAGCATATTAAAGTGAAATAGTATAATTTAGTTGTTCTTTATAGTTTTCCATTACTTTTTTAATTCTCTCAATTAAATCATCCATTTTCTCTGAAGATTTACCTCCAGCAGCATTTCTGTGTCCACCGCCATTAAAATATTTTCTTGACAGTTCGTTTACCGAAAAATCACCCTTGGATCTGAACGACATCCTTAGTTTATTGTCTTTCTCAGTAATAAGAATGGACATATTTATTTTTGCCATTGACAGAGGAAAATTTACCACTCCTTCAGTATCTCCAACTTGATAATTATATTTCTTTAAATCACTTTTCGTAAGATAAATTATTGCAGTATGCAACTCCTCTAATACTACCATACGGTTACTTATGGCGAAACCCAATAATCTTAAACGGTTTTCAGTGAATGTATCGTATATAAGTTTGTGAATTTTTGCTGCATCAACACCAAGAGTAATTAATTTTGAAGTTATTATGTATGTTTCGGGTCGGTTACACGAAAAGCTAAACGAACCTGTATCCGTAACAATACAAGTGTAAATCGCTTCGGCTGTCTTTTTGTCGATGAGTTTTTCATCACCCATTTTCGTGATAAAATCATAAATAAGTTCACCTGTTGATGATGTTTCAGTACTAGAATAACAATAATCGAAATCTTCTTTTTTAGGATCGATGTGATGATCAATAAGTATACGCTTTCCTGTAGTGTTTCTAAAAATATCAGCTAGAGCTCCTAACCTGTTTATAGCGTTATAATCGAGGCTAAATATAATATCGGCTTCTTTGAGTAACTTTTGAGATAATTTTGACTGCTTTTCATAGATTAAAATTTTCGATGAATAAGGAAGCCAACTATAATACTCAGGAAATAAGTTGGGAACGATCATGTTAACTGTATTCCCAAGTTGAGTAAGATAGTGATACATAGCCAATGTTGATCCTACGGCATCGCCATCAGGGTTTGTATGAGCAGTTATTACAATCTTATTCTTTTGATTTAAAAGTAATTTCAATTCGCTTATTTCGGTAACTGTTAACATACAATGCTTTATCTAAAAAATAAAAATGGGTGCAAATATAATCTAATTAATGTTTTAAGATTAAGTAATAACTAAATCATACAACCATTTTTTAAGGGTACTAAATAAACCATCCGCATTTACGGGTTTTGAAATGTAATCGTTCATTCCTACTTCAATGCACTTTTCCCTATCACCTTTCATAGCATTGGCTGTCATAGCAATAATTGGTAAATTATCCAATCTTACTATTTTGCGAATTTCATTGGTTGCTTTTAAACCATCCATTCTTGGCATTTGAACATCCATTAGAACCAGTGAATAATCTATATTTTGAACTGCACTAATAGCTTCCAAACCATCTTCAGCTATATCCACATGGATACCAGTTTTATTAATTAGTGCTGTTGCGACCCGTTGATTTATAATATTATCCTCCACAAGAAGTATCCTTGTACTATCAGGTAATGATTGCAGCTGAAGCAGCATGGTTTCATTCTTTCCATCGTCCTTCTTCTTTAGGTTGGGAGCTACAATTCCCATCAAATTTTTAATAGCGTCTAATAATACGGATTGTTTAGCCGGTTTAGCAAGATATTCTATATTCCTCAAATCCATAAAATCACTTCGGCCACCCCACACTCCCATCGATGTTAATATTACAGCAGGAATCATACTTTTTTTTCTAATAGTACTAATAAAATCAAATCCATCCATATCAGGCATTTGATAATCAGAAATAATTAAATCATATGTTCCTTTTTCCTCAGTGTTGAATGCATTAAGTGCTCTTTGAGTGTTTTCATAAACATCTGATGTAAAACCAAAAGCCTTCATCGTCTCCTGTATTATTATTCTATTAGTTTCATTGTCATCAACGGCAAGAACATGGAGTCCATGTATTTTATCGGGTATTTTGATTACGTCATCCTTATCTTTCAGAGATTTTTTTAGCCGGATGGTGAAGAAAAATGTGCTACCTTTGTTAACACAGCTCTTTATCCATATTTCACCGTTCATCATTTTAACCAGATTTTTGCTAATAGAAAGCCCAAGTCCGGTACCCCCAAATTTTCGCGTAGTAGACGTGTCGGCTTGTGAGAAGCTTTCAAAAATGATATTTTGCTTCTCTTGAGGGATACCTATACCAGTATCTTTAACAGCAAACAGTAATTCTACTTCATTGTTTAAAAGGGGGTTATCTTTAGAAACAGAAGCTGAATTATTCTCTACTATAATATCAATTTCACCTTGATCAGTAAATTTAAGAGAATTTCCAACAAGATTAATAATGACTTGGCGCAATCGAATAGGATCGCCTAATAGAAAGTTGGGCACATCATTTTTAACAAGCACATTTAATTCGAGCCCTTTTTTTTCAACCTTTTGAATAACAACATCCGATACACCTTCCACAACATTGCGAAGCCGGTAATCTACTTCTTCCAATTCTAACTGTCCTGCTTCAATTTTCGAGAAATCAAGAATATCGTTGAGTAAACTAAGTAATACATCCGCACTTTCCTTTGCCATTGTCAGAAACTGAAATTGCTCATCGTTTAGCTTGGAGGGAAGGACTAATTCAAGCATACCATTTATTCCGTTCATAGGGGTACGAATTTCGTGGCTCATATTAGCCAAAAATTCACTTTTAGCCCTGTTTGCTTCTTGGGCATCAAGTTTCGCCTCTTCTGCTTCATTTCTTGCTTTTTCAATTGTTGTCGCCTTGTCTTCCAGCTCCCTGTTTAATGCAAGCACACCTCTGTTTGTTTCTTCTAATTCGTGATTAATGGTTTCCACCTGATTGCTACGTTCCTGAAGTTCTTTTAGTAGGTGTAGGAGCTCATTGTTTTGCGAGTTAATAGTATCTACCATACTCGCATCACCCCTTTCAATAGTACTGTTAATTGCTTTTTGAATTTCTAATATTCTGCTGTTTTCAAGTGCAATTGAGAATTTTGGGAGCCATCTGGCTACTGTTATGGTCGTTCCTTTTCCTGTTTTTGATTGTATGTCGAATTCATCCATCAACCTTTGTGATCCAATTAATCCAACACCCATACCTGTTTTTGATTTGTAACCTCCTGATAGTATATGATCTAGATTTTGAATTCCCATTCCTTTGTCAGAAAAAATAATAACAACACCTTCAGAATCGATGACTCTATCGGCAATTTTGAAAGCAACATGACCACCACCAGCATGCTCAATCATATTTCTGCAAAGTTCAGATACTGTAGTTCCAATTCTTATGCATGTTGTATTATCAAACTTTAATTCCTGCGCAAGCAAAAGCCCAATATTACGAGCTCTAACTACATCTGATTCAAATTGTACCTGCATTTCGCCTACATCATGAATCGTAGCGGATGATAAGAATGGTAGCGTCATCATTTTGTCTTGAATAGTTACTAAGTATAAATTCGGCATTCTTTTGTGGAGACTCATCCCATTTTATGTCCTCATGTCTCCATCTTGTGGTTATTCCATCTGAGTACATACAAAGAGTATTCCCCGGTTGAAAATCAAATTCAAAGATTCGTGGGGTACGCATATTATGACCCAAAATGCCACCAAATGAAATAGGGGTTTTCTTCCCGTTTTCGGTAATTATAAAGCACTCAATATTACCGATGCCTGTGAAGGATAATTGGTTTGTTTCAGTATTTATTCGGGTAAGCCCAATAACAGCTCCACGAGTTCCACGAAGTGAATTATGAGTATGTTTCATCAGACTATCCAGCGGCAGTTCCGATTTAAGTATAATTTGTTCTTTAGCCCTTTCTGAGGCCAAATTTGCTTCTTTTCCATGACCTAACCCATCAATAACTGCAGCAACAGAAATATTATGGTTAACATTAGTTACCAGATATGCATCACCATTTAGTTGCTCGGCCGGGTGGCATCTGGATGCAGCTCCTATAACTAGCTTGTTATTAAGACCGCTCCATTGTTTTTTGGGTACCCACTTTATAGATCGTAAACAATGTTTATAATCATGATTTCCTGAAAAATAGCTTTCCTTAAAGCCTTGAGATACAAGAGGGTTTATTTCAACTTCGTCTGAAAATCTGACTATGGTTCCAAGACCAAAACCTAAAGTATTTTTACCTGAAAAACCATCTTGCAGTGCTTTTTTAAAATTTGGGATACCATCTCCAGAATCACAACACCAAACTTCGATGGCTTTTCTCATATTTTCATCTTCTATTTGACAGATTACAATTTTTCCTTTTCCACCTCCATGCTTCAGAACATTAGTTCCCAATTCGGAAATTAGTATGGCTATTTCACCTGCCTTTACCTTATCAAATCCTATTTGAGAGGCCAGGTTTGCTCCTTTTCTTCTACAGATACCAATATCTGATTCGTTATCAATAGGTAAACTTAATATGCTATCCCGTTTTACTTCCATTTCATTACCCTTACAATAGTACCTTTATTTGTTTCCGATTTTATTTCGAAACGATCAACAAGGCGTTTAGCTCCTGGTAGCCCAAAACCCATCCCATTTCCTGATGTGTATCCATCACTCATAGCAAGATCTAAATTTTCAATTCCCGGTCCTTGATCAACACAAGTAACAATTAATGTGTTTTTTTCATCAACTATACCTTTTTCAATTGTAACTTCACCTCCACCTCCATAATTATACATGTTTCTAAGTAATTCACTAACAGCTGTTGTAATACGGGTTTGATCAATAATTCCCATTTTTAACCCCTTAGCGTAAAATCGAATAAATTGCCGTACATTTACAATATCATGTTCGGTTTCGATTGGGTGCTTGCCTAGTTGTTCCCAAGTGCTATCTGATGTCAATTGAAGCATATTGAAATGACATTAGTAAAGTTTGTAATCCTCATCTTTAATCCGTCTTTCCAACATCTCCATTCCCTTTTCCATATTCAGGGCAGTATCTACCCCTGGCATCTCAAGGCCTAGTTCTACCAGTGTTATAGCAACTGCTGGCTGCATACCTACAATTACTACTGCTGCATCCATAATAGATGCCATTGAGGCCATCCCTGAAAGCATTCGCCCAATAAATGAATCAACCATCTCCAAAACAGAGATGTCAATTAGTACACCTTTTGCTCCTGTTTTCTCAATTTCCTCAAGTATTTGTGATTGTAGTTGAATCGCCAACTTATCGTGCATGTCAACTTGAATGGATACAATTAAAAAATTTCCAATCTTTATTATGGGGATCCTCTTTTCGTGCAGTTCAGTATTCATTTAGTCTTCATTTTCATCAGGATTTGTAAACAAGGTCTGGAGTTTTACATTTTCTGATAGTTTGTTTTGTTTCATAGCATAAATCATAGCATCCTGAAGTGTAGCTTTTGTTCTTATTGATGACAAGTCGATACCAAGATGTACAATTGTTTGAGCTATTGCCGGGCTAATGCCTGATATTATACATTCTGCACCAAGCAAACGTGCAGATGTTACTGTTTTTAGGAGATGATTTGCAACTTGTGTGTCTACTGTTGGAACCCCGGTTATATCAAGTATAGAAATAGTGCATCCTGTTTCTACAATTTTTTCAAGAAGGTTCTCCATCATTATCTGTGTGCGTTGACTATCAAGAGTTCCAATTACAGGAAGTATTAGTGTATTATCCCATACCTTTGAAACAGGGCTTGAAAGTTCCATTAGATCTGCCTGTTGTTGAAAAATTGTTTTTTGTTGCTCCTGAATTTTGATGAGTTTATCCTCAACTTCTTTCTGCATTTTTTCACGCTGTTTGAGCTCATCGGTCAAATCATCAATAAGCAGATCTATTGCTGCTTCTATGCCACTCAAATCATCTTCAGTTTCACTATTAACTCGAGCATCCATATCACCGGCAGCTACTGAGGCCAGGATATCTTCAATATGACTAATGCGTTCTTTTACTTTTTCAATGTTATATGTTTCACTCATAATTATTTCCTCCTTTTTTCTATCCAGTTAATTGCATCATCAACATCTTTCACAAAAGTTGCCTCGGCATTTAATGAGCCGAGTTTCATCAACACTTTAGCTATCATTCGTATTGCTGCAGTAGCACCAACAAAAGCAACGTCAGTAATCAGTGCATTATTTAGCATTTCGTTTGTAACTGAGCGGGTTTCGCGATTTTCCATTTTACCTGCATTGGTCAAGTCAACAATGAGTTGCCGATAAGGCTTATTCTTGAGCATTTCAATATAATTTTGCCCTAATGTTCTTGTTTCTTCGGTTGTAAAGTCACCAATTACGGATTGAACAAGAATTTGGTGGCTACCATCAAAAATAATAGTGTGTTTCATTGCTTTGATGTTTAATTTGAGTTATAGATATTTGGCTAATATAATAAATCTATTTATAGATTTATAAAAAAAAAGATTATTAAAAATGTGATACATATAATTTATTTAGCATCTTTTTCTTTTTTATTTAAAAAATATATCGCATCTTTGCAGCCGTTTTAATAAAAATGTTATCAACTTAATAATTAATTAGTTATGCCAGCAAAGATTAGATTATCACGACATGGTAAAACACATAATGCGTTTTATCATATCGTTGTTGCGGATGGTCGTGCACCACGAGATGGAAGATTTATAGAGAAGATTGGTACATACAATCCAGTTGCAAACCCAGCTGAGATCGTATTGAATTTTGAAAAAGCTCTCGATTGGGTTCAAAAAGGGGCTCAGCCTACTGACACTGTAAAGACAATTTTATCCTATAAGGGAGTTCTTTACAAAAATCATTTATTGAAAGGTGTTAAAAAAGGTGCCTTTACAGAAATTGAAGCAGAAGCAAAATTTCAAAAGTGGTTAGAAGAGAAAGATGCGAAAATTGCAGCTAAACGTTCGGGTGTAGATGAAAAAAATCGCGCGGAACAAAAAGCAAGATTTGATGCAGAAGTAGAGGTTAATGAAGCCAGAGCTGCTGTTATTGCAAAAAAGAAGACAGCTGAAATTGACGCTAAAGTAAAAGCTGCTCAGGAAGCTGCTGCTGAAAAAGCCAGTAAAGAAGCGGTTGTAGCTGCTGAAAAAACTGAAGAAGCAATTGAAACTCCTGAAGCTGTTGAAAATATAGCTGAAGTAGTTGAAGCTCCCAAAGAAAAATCAGAAGTTAATAAAGAGCCTAAAGCTGAAGTTAAGGAAGAGCCTAAAGCTGAAGTTAAAGAAGAGCCTAAAGCAGAAGTTAAAGAAGAGCCTAAAGCTGAAGTTAAGGAAGAGCCTAAAGCTGAAGTTAAAGAAGAGCCTAAAGCTGAAGTTAAGGAAGAGCCTAAAGCAGAAGTTAAAGAAGAGCCTAAAGCTGAAGTTAAAGAAGAGCCTAAAGCAGAAGTTAAGGAAGAGCCTAAAGCAGAAGTTAAGGAAGAGCCTAAAGCTGAAGCTACAGACGAAACAAAAACTAAAGAAGAGCCTAAAGCTGAAGCTACAGACGAAACAAAAACTAAAGAAGAGCCTAAAGCTTAATAGTTTTAGTAGTTCAAAATCTTATCATAAGCCTGTTGGAATTTCCCAACGGGCTTTTTTTAATGTGGAATTAGATAAATATTCAAAAGGAATATATTATACCAAGTAAACATCAAAATGCGCCATATAATCTGTTTCTTTTTAATCTGAATTTCTTTATAGCTATGTTTCCGTAGCTATGGCTATGCAAAAATTCTATTCATCATTCAGTCAAAAAACAATTCAAATTCTAAAGGCGCAGTTTGACCTTTAATTGGTATTATTTAATCCTAACTTCTGTCCTCCTGTTTTTTGCTCTACCAGCCTCTGAATTATTTTTTGCAACAGGCATCGTTGAGCCCATACCCTTATACTGAAGTCGTTCACTTTTAATACCATTTTCAATTAAATAATTACCAACTGAATAAGCCCGTTTTATCGAAAGTTCTTTATTGTAATAAGCATCTCCAATACTATCTGTGTGACCTATAATTTCAATACTAAATAAAGGATTTTGTACAAGAACATCAGTAAGTTTATCCAACTCAACAAAGGAAGAAGATAGTAATTCAAATTCATTAAATTTAAAAAATACATTATTCATAATAAGTTGATTACCTATCTGAAAAGGTGATAATTCAAATTGCTTTTTTACTAACTTCACTCCTGCCGAATCCTGCAGATTGATATTCTCTGATAAAAATAAATATCCTTTCTTTGTGATGTTAAATGCATAATCAACTCCCGGGAAAATAACAAGAAGAAATCCACCCGTAACAGAATCGGAAATAGTAGTGTTTATAACCTCTGAAGTACTAAGGTTTGCTATTTGAATTTCCGCTTCTAAGGGTATTTTTGTTAGCTTATCAATAACAATACCTTCAACATACATAATCTTTTTTGGAAGTATATCTTCGTAATTATCAAATGAATAAATATCCATACCACCATATCCTCCATCTCTATCACTCGAAATCCAACTTTGCTTTCCATCAATACTTGAGAATATGTTTATTTCATTATATCTTGAGTTAGTAGGATAGCCAATATTTTTTGCCAGAGACCATCGCCCAACCTCATCTTGTCGTGAAATAAATAAATCGTATCCACCAAGTCCGGGATGACCATTGGATGCAAAGAACAGAGTATTACCATCAGCATGTAAAAATGGTGACATTTCATCCTTAGGCGTATTTATACTGTCTCCTAAATTAATAGGTGAACTCCATGTATTATTTTTTAGTTTTATTGACATCCATATATCAGAGCCTCCATGACCTCCCGTCCGTTTTGATGCGAAAAATAATTTTTTGCTATCGGATGAAATAATTGGTTGCGATTCCCAATTAGAGGTGTTAATATTATCTCCTAAATTATATGGTAACAACCAATGAGAACCAGAACTATGTGATGCGTATAAGTCGCAACTACCCTGCCCTATCGGCCAATAACAACCAGTAAAATACATTATTCTTCCATCTGTGCTTAAACTGAGGCTTCCCATATTAAGGTCATCTTTCCACTCCAGGTATACTTTTGTAGGGTTTTCCCATGCTGAGTCATGATATGCTGAATATAATAACTCCTCCATATAAGTAGGGTCATTTGATTGAGAGTTAGTTATATGAGTTCTTCTGGTAAGCATCATATAATCACTACTTGTGTTTACATAATTTATGTATTCATCGTTTTGAGTATTTATGGGATACCCCAGATTTCTAATTGTTACAGGTACCGGATTTTCTACAATTAGCACTGCTTTACTTGCAAGTATCATTCGAGGATATGTCAGGAGAAGTAATTCTTTTGAGGCATTTGGTTGGCGTGAAAAGTGTAAGTAATTGTCAACAGCTTTCTGATATTCACCAATTTTGTAGTACATATTTCCTAAAAAATAGTACCCAGCTGGAAAGAATGTTGAATCGATGTATATAGCCGATTCATAGGAGTATATAGCTCCTAACATAGAATCTACTTCAATATAAGAGTCGCCTAATAATAACCATGCCTCAATGAAGTTTTTGTCGTGCTTAAGGCTTTTGCTAAGCAAAGGTATTGCATCGCTATAATTGTTATTTTGATATTGTGATACCGCCGTATTATAATATTTAATTGCTTTTTTATTGCTTGAAGATTGTTGAAAGTTTTGTGCTGTAGCAATATTTGCTGATAGTACAAGTAGTATTAATATTGCAAGCTTTGTCATTTTGAACGTAGTTTACGAAGTGAAAAATCTCAATTGTTAATTATACTCGATAGTTCCTTCGCTAGCCCAACCGCACATGCCTGCGCTTGCACTCAGGAGGACAAAGAGTTGCTAATTTAGATATAAGATCCTTTAAGTAATCCATATTCTAAATTTCGTTATAATTAAACTCATTTCCCTAATTTCCTAAAAGCAAATAAGATGATGTTCAAATCTTTCCAAGGGTTATAATCTCGTGCATAGAGTAGATTAAGCTGTTTAATAGTGTCTTCCTCATCATTCTTAAACTTGATCGAATCGATAGGGTTTAACACTCCTTTCCGGATACGGGGCAATTGTTGAAGTTGGCTTTGAAGCGGATAATATCCCACCCAGCTTTTTGAACCCCAAAGAACCTTGAAAATATTCTTAATGAAGCTCATAGGTTTTCTTTGTAAGAATAATAGTACAGGTGAAAGTGCTATAAATATTAAGCTTAGAAAAATATCTAATAATCGTTTATTTCTCCTATTTGCAATTCTGTCAACTGCATTAATATCAACAGTATATAAATCTCCACGAGTATGTATTGAATTACTTCCAATAATTGATAAACTATCTTCCGGAGCAATCTTATAATCAACACGAGCTACCTTCCATTCAGTCATCTTATCAATAATAAGTTGATGACTTATGCTTTTTGAACAGAATATTACTTCATCGATATTATATATTCTAATAATATCAACTACCTGGGTAACACTACCAATAAAAGTATTATCTCCATTTAGATTCTCACTACTACTAACCAGCCCAACAAAATCAGGTTTTATATATGATTTCTGTAATAATCCGGAAACCCGATTGGCTTCTTTCGCATCCCCGATGACAATAAAACGCTTGTTGACATTGTCACCAATTTGGATACTATTAATTTTAAATGTATGAAGTAGTAATCTGGTTAAAGGAAGTATAATAGCACCCCATGAAGTTCCGAGCAATATTAATGCACGAGAAAATCTAAATCGTTCGGGAAGTAATGCATATAATACAAGAATAATGATTGTTCCTGCCAGTAGCCCTGTTAAAGATTTCTTAATTCTTACAGGCTGGTCATAACCACCGGCAAAATAAATTGACATCAACCAGATAAGGACATAAGATGGTATTACATAGTATATTAATTCAATTGGGTAGCTACCTCCTTCAGGATATATTTGGGTTCGACCCCATAGCTCTTTAATTAAAATAGAGCCTGAAAATAGAGCAATACCATCAAGTAATGGTAGTAAAAGTTTATCCCAAAGCCTTGTTAATAAAGCAAGAAATGCTCTAAAATAGATAGCTATATTTATTAAAAATGTAAAAAGTTTTGCATTTTTTTGAGTGAAGTGTTTCTTTGCAAAAATGACCATTGCATTGTAAAATACAAGTACGTAATTCACACTCCCTTTTTTAGTACTCTCCCCTTTATAATGGATAATCCTTGTTTCAGGATAATAATAATTTGAATATCCGGCTTTTATAATCCTATAACTAAGGTCAATATCTTCACCATACATAAAAAATGACTCATCTAGTAAACCGGTTTTATCAATAACTTTCTTCCGCAGTAACATAAATGCTCCTGGTAGTATTTCTACTTTATGAATTTTATCATTATCCAAATGACCAAGGTGATACCGGGCAAATCGTTTACTATGTGGAAATAACGAGCTTATGCCAAACATTTTATAAAATGCTGTTGCTGGGGTTGGTAATCCACGTTTTGATTCAGGCAGGAAATTCCCTGAGCCATCCAGCATTTTTACACCTAATGCACCAGCATTAGGATGCCCATCCATAAATGAAATTACTTTTTCAAATGTGTCGTGTTCAACTACTGTATCAGGGTTTAACAGTAATACGTATTCACCTGTAGATTTTTTTATAGCCTGATTGTTGGCAATCGAAAAACCTACATTTTTTTTATTGGCTATAAGTTTAACTTCAGGATATTTATTTTTAACCATGTCGTTTGAGCCATCAATTGAATCGTTGTCAACTACAAACACTTCTCCCTCAATGTTACCCATAGCTTTACTAACGGAGCTAAGGCATTGATCAAGAAAGTATTCAACATTGTAATTGACTATAACAACAGATAACTTCATTTGATATTGTTAAAATTAACAGGCAAATATACGTAGACTAATAATAATATTGATGATAACGTAAGTTGTAGAAAAGAATTGTTCAGTTTTATCACAACCTTTCCGCTGTTCGGGATTTGCAATCCCGAACCCCACCTACCCTAGCTCAAGTCTGTTGCAAAGCCAGCGCGCAGGGACTTGTGCTTTCAGCAATATAAATTTTGTAAAAAAAGTCCAAGTCCCCTCCTTAAAGCCATCGCTACAGACTTGAACTATATAAGGTAGTGGTATAACTCTCACAGACCCGACGGGTTTTTTTCAACCCGGCGGATCGAGAAAAGCTACAGACTGGAGCTAGTAATGGGAGGCAATCACAGAATCATAACGTACAGATAAATTACAGCCTAATAATTCCTATTTTTGCATTCTTACTATGATAAAAAATATATTAGGCACTACTGGTACCAGAATTTTAAATGCGCTAATTAACCTGGCAATATTAATTTTGCTTACAAGAGAAATTGGTAGTGCAGGTTTTGGTGTAATAATGATTATACTTATTGCCATCACAATAATTCAATTGTTAATTGACCTCGTTGCAGGTAGCGCAATTATATACTTTAGCTCACGCACCGAACTAGTAAAGCTTTTAATTCCTTCATATATTTGGATAGGGTTTGTAATTGCTTTAGCCTGGGCTGTTTTCTCGGTTTTAAGAATATATGCTGTTGATATTTATAATCTAATTGTTCCAAATAATTATGAGACCGATATTCTGATTTTAGCGTTTTTGAATGCCCTTATGCTAACAAATTATAATTTGTTACTTGGCAAAAAACGTATTGGAATTTATAATATCATATTTACAATTCAAATATTAACTCTCTTTATAACTTTGATATACAGGATGTTTGTCATGCAAGATGTTTCTATAGATGCTTGGGTATTCTCTGTTTATTGTGCCTATGGAATGGGCTTTATTTTGAGTTTTGTTGCAGTTATAACTAAGATAGGAAATTTAGAATTATGTGGAACGTTCAAAGTAGTAAAACAGGTTTTTCATTTTGGATTGGTAACTCAGCTGGCAAACATTCTTCACATCGCAAATAAGCGAATCAGTTTTTATTTCTTAAAAATGCTAACCGGTTTGTCGTCAGTGGGAGTTTATGGTGCAGGCACTCAGTTAACAGAGGGTTTGAAATTAATTGGTCAAAGTATTTCACTGGTTCAGTTTTCTGAAATATCAAACTCTAACAACAAGGACTATGCAATAAATATAACCATAAAGTTGATGAAGTTTTCGGTACTTCTAACAACTGTTGCAGTAACTATGTTATTGATCATTCCTACAAAATTTTATGGTTTGATTTTTGGATCGGATTTTACTGATCTCAAATATCTAATTATTGCGCTTAGTCCGGGTGTTATTGCTTTGTCATCAAATACAATATTTAGTCATTACTTTAGCGGCCTGGGAAGACCAGTTGTTAGCTTATGGGCAAACGGGATAGGTTTTTTTATAACTCTCACATTCGCCATATTATTAATACCACCTTTTGGATATATTGGTGCCGCAGTTACTGCATCTGCAAGCTATATCTCCAGTGTTGTTTATCAATATTTCGTCTTTAAGAACGAAACCGGAGTAAAGTTTAAACAATGGATGCCGAAGAAAAATGATTTCCGTGATTTTGGGAAAATAGTAGTAGGCTTGATTAAGAAAGAAAGGGTGTAAAGATATACTCTACTCCTCACAATAATCTATGATCAATATCAGTAACAATACAAAAGGCGTATTGCTAGCAATTGCAGGTGCATTAGCGGTGAGTAACGTTTATATTTTCAGTAAAGCTGCATTAAACGAAATTCATTTGGCACAATTTGGGTTCTATTGGTTTGGCTTAGGTATAATTTGGAATCTTATTTATATAATTAGCTTTGGCAAATACAAGTTATTTTTTAATATAAAGAAAAGTTCATTTTTGGCTTTGCTGGCCATAGCATCACTTGAAGTTGGTGGTACCTTATTTTTCTTTTTATCAATAAAAACAGTCTCAAATCCAGCTGTAGTATCATTTTTAGCAAATATGAATCCGTTATTTGTGGTAATAATGGGAATAATATTTCTTCGTGAAAGGTTAAATAAATTAGAGATTAGTGGTATTGTCGTCATACTTTTGGGAACTATAATTATTTCGCTAAAGGGTGCATCAAATATTGATAGTATATTCATTCCCGGAGTTCAGTATGTATTAATATCAGGGTTAATTTATAGCATAGCAACTGTTATAGCGAAAAAACAAATTATGTTCGTTGATGCATCATTAATGGCATTATCGAGGATACTACTGTTATTTATTTTTTCGGTAGGAGCACTAATTGTATTGGATTTGCCTATTATTATTCCATCATCTGCATTTAAAAACGTTGCCATAGGCTCGGTGCTAGGACCATTTTTAACTGCCACTCTGGGATACCTTGCTTTAAAATATATAAAAGTATCAAAAGCTTCAATGATTGGCAGCATTCGTAGTTTATTTGTGCTGGTTGGTGCCTTTGTTTATTTTGGTAATTTTCCTACTTATTGGCAAATTATTGGAGGTGTAATTACTATAAGCGGTGTAATTTTAATTTCTTTAGGAAAGATGAAACTTCATAAAAGTTCTTAACATTATATGTTGAAAAAATAATTATTTGATTTATTAATTGAAAATCAAGTAAATATATATTTTAATTAAGTAATTTAATACTTAATTGTAGTTATTATTTCAAAAAATTAATACTTTTGGTTTTAAAATATGAAATTATTAACATATATTTAACAGCTATTAGATTTAATGGAAATAATACATATTAGTTATTTGATAATCTTTACGCCATGATAATAAAAAATATTATTCGTAATAACTCTTTGAATTTCAGAGGGTTCTTTACTTATGGATTCCTTTTGCTTTTTCTGTTGATTTCGACATTTGCATTCTCGCAAACAGCTGAAGATGAAAAAAACTACCAAGTATGTAAGGCATGTCATACAATTGGAGGAGGGCAACTCGTTGGCCCCGATCTTAAAGATATCTCTGACAGAAGAGATGAAGCCTGGATAATTAGTTTTGTTCAAAACTCGCAGCAGATGGTGCTGAAAGGTGATGAGCAAGCTGTTAAGGTTTTCAATGAAAACAATAAAATACCAATGCCATCAAATAGTTTAAGCGATGACCAGGTAAGGGGGATACTACTTTATATTTCCAATGATGGTAAGTTAGCTGCCGGAGAAGTTTCTGCCTCACAAGAATCTACTGAGGTAATAGTAGCAGAAGATACAGCTCAACTCATTGTAGAAATGAGAAGGGATGAGCAACAAAATATGATGTGGGTTTTTCTTGTTATGGCGATTCTTTTTGTCATAAGTGTTTTGGATCTGTCTCTATTAAAAATAGTAAAAGCAAAGTGGATTCACTACATAATTATACTAACTGCTCTGGCAATAATTGGTGAAATAGTATTTGTTGAGGCAGCGGGTTTGGGAAGACAGCAATATTATCAACCCGACCAACCTGTGTGGTTTTCACATGAGGTTCATTCCGGACAAAATCAAATTGACTGCGAATATTGTCATTTTACAGCTGATAAAAGTATGCATGCAGGTATTCCACCAGTTGAAACATGTATGAATTGCCACAATCAGGTTAAAGAAGGAAAACAAACAGGAACTGCAGAAATAGCAAAAATATTTGATGCATTTGAGAATAATAAGCCCATCGAGTGGGTAAAAGTTTATAATCTCCCTGATCATGTTTATTTCAACCATGCACAGCATGTTAATGTTGGTCAGGTTGCATGTGAAGATTGTCATGGTTTGGTTGAAGAAATGGATCAAGTTATACAAGAACCTGATCTTAGCATGGGATGGTGTATTGATTGCCATCGCACCGAAACAGTTCAATTTGCGTCAAACAAATTCTATGATCAATATACTGAACTTCATGAAAAAATAAAAAATGGTGAAATGCCAAATGTTACTGTCCAGAATATCGGAGGTGACGAATGTGCTAAATGTCATTATTAAAAAATAAAACTAACATTCCATTTAAATAATACCATGGAAAAATTATACTGGCAAAGTCTTGAAAATTATAATGAACAGAAAAATAATTCTGTTACTGATAAAAATGAGCCAATACCTGAATTTTCAATTGAAGGGCTTGATGAATCTGAAATTAAAGGAAAATCCAGCAGAAGAGATTTTCTTAAATTGCTTGGCTTTTCGGTAAGTGCAGTAGCCCTTGTTTCTAGCTGTCAAATGCCTGTTCGTAAAGCTATACCACTACTAAACCAACCTGAGGACGTAATACCGGGAGTTGCTAATTATTATGCATCAACATTTTTTGATGGCAATGATTATTGTAACATAATAGTTAAAACTCGCGAAAACCGACCCATTAAAATAGAAGGTAATAGTATGTCGCCTTTAACAAAAGGAGGCACTAATGCGAGAGTCCAGGCTTCGGTTCTTAATTTATATGATGATGCACGTTTGCGTAAACCATATAAAGGTGGTAAGGAATCTGACTGGGAAACAATTGATAACGAAGTATCTACCAGGTTAAGTAAATTAAGCGAGGCAGGAAAAAAGGTTGTATTACTTACATCAACAATTATTAGTCCTACAACTAAAGCATTAATTGAAGAGTTTAATGCTACATATCAAAATGTTGAATGGATAACTTATGATTCGGTTAGCTGTGCAGCAATGCGGAATGCAAATGAACTAAATTTCGGACAATCTGTAATTCCTTCTTATTCATTTGATAAGGCAAATGTGATTGTTGGATTTAATGCCGACTTTTTAGGTAATTGGCTTATGCCTGTTGCTTTCTCTAAACAATATTCTGTTAATAGAAAGTTGAATAAGAAAAAGCCACATATGTCACGAAGCTATCAATTTGAGAGCAGAATGTCTTTAACCGGTGCTAATGCTGATTACAGATATGGAATACGGCCATCTGAAGAAGCTGCAATTTTGCTAAATCTATATAATGAAATAGCAAGAGTTGTTGGCATGTCAACTTATAATGCTCCAACTACCACAACTGACATTAAGCAGGTTGCTGCCGACCTATTAAAAAATAAAGGAAAATCACTTGTCGTTTCCGGAACCAATGAGGTAAACATACAGTTAATAGTTAACGCCATAAATAATGCACTTGGTAACTATGGTAACACAATTGATATAAATACACCGGTATATTTAAAACAAGGTGATGATGATGCAATGGCTAACCTTGTTAAAGAGATGAATGCAGGTGAAGTTGGTGGAATTATGATTCATAATTCAAATCCGGCATATGATTATATAAAGGCTAATGACTTTATCTCAGGGCTTAAGAAGGTAGGAACAAGAGTTTCATTTGCAGATACTATGGATGAAACAGCAACTTTATGTGAGTTTGTGAGCCCCGACAATAATTATCTTGAGTCATGGAATGATGCAGAACCTGTAAAAGGATTACTTAGTATTACTCAACCAACAATTAGACCTATATTTGATACACGACAATTTCAGGATAGCTTATTAATATGGATGAAAAGTGAAAATGATTTCTCATCATACATGGAAGAATATTGGAAAGGACTTTTAACAGGTTCAGTTAATTTTGCACACGACTGGAACAAGATTAAACATGATGGAGTTTATCTGGTAGATTACGCTTTTGCTGATCAGCCAGAATTTAATACAAAATCGTTAAAAGCAAAGATAGGCAGTACAGACGGGCTTGAGTTAGTGCTATATGAAAAAATAGGAATGGGTGTTGGTAAATATGCCAATAATCCATGGTTGCAAGAATTACCTGACCCGATAACAACTGCTACATGGGATAATTACATTTGTATTTCACCTTATTATGCTGAACAACACAATATTAATTTTGAGGATGTTGTACTGGTAAATGGTAGTTATGAACTTCCTGTAATTGTTCAACCAGGCCAACCGGTTGGTACAGTGGCAATTGCGATTGGCTATGGCAGAACAGCTGCTGGTAAAGCAGGTAACAATGTTGGTACTAATGCTTTCCAAATTATTGACGGTTCAAATGTAACAATCGAAAAGGTAGAAGGAAAAACATATCCACTGGCACTAACCCAGATGCACCATGACATGGAGGAACGGCCAATTGTTCGTGAAACCTCTCTTTCAGAATATATTAAAGATCCTAAATCAGGAAATGAGTTGCATACTTTTGATGAAAAGCACAATGTTACACTGTACAGCAAAATAAAATATGATGGTTTACATTGGGGAATGTCAATTGACTTAAATAGTTGTACGGGTTGTGGAAACTGTGTTATTGCATGCCAGGCAGAAAACAATGTAGCTGTTATTGGTAAAGAGCAAATTAAAAATCGCCGAATAATGCATTGGATGCGCATCGACAGATATTATTCCAGAGATACTGAAAATCCTGAAGTATTTCACATGCCTGTTATGTGTCAACATTGTGATAATGCACCTTGCGAAAATGTTTGTCCGGTAGCTGCAACAAACCATAGTACAGAAGGTCTTAACCAAATGGCATATAACCGTTGCATAGGTACAAGATATTGTATGAATAACTGCCCATATAAAGTAAGACGTTTTAACTGGTTTGAGTTTGTTAACAATAACAACTTTGATTATAATATGAATAGCGAACTGGGAAAAATGGTATTGAACCCAGATGTAATTGTTCGTCAGCGTGGTGTTGTTGAAAAATGTTCAATGTGTGTACAGCGCATACAAGAGGGCAAATTGATAGCAAAAATGGAGAATAGGGAACTTAGGGATGGCGAAATAAAAATGGCATGTGAGCAAACTTGTCCTACTGATGCTATTCAATTTGGTAACTTATTAGAAAAAGATAGCAGAGTTAAAGTTGCACAAGATGATCCACGCATGTATCATCTTCTTGAAAGCTTACACGTATTACCATCTACGAGTTATCTTACAGTAGTAAGAAATAAGAAAGCTTAGTTAAAATTTGAAATGATTAAAATCTGAAAAGATGTATAATACAAGAGTCAGAGGAGTTTTAATAAAAGGGAATAAAAGCTATAGTGACGTTAGCCGTGACGTTATACGTCCAATGGATGCACCTACACCGAATTGGTGGTATATTACAGCATTCATTTCCATTTCAGCAATGATTTGGGGAGTTTGGGGCTTTTATAACACTATTGCAAATGGAATAGGTACTTGGGGTCTAAACAATAATGTTGCCTGGGGTTGGGCAATTATAAACTTTGTTTGGTGGATTGGAATTGGTCATGCTGGTACTGCGTTCTCAATATTTCTACTTATTGTGAGGCAAAAATGGAGAACATCCATAAACAGAGCTGCAGAAGCTATGACAATATTTGCTGTTATGGCAGCAGGATTATTCCCTCTGATTCATATGGGTCGAATTTGGGATGGATTTTTTATCTTTCCTTATTGGAATACAAGGGGACCTTTATGGGATAATTTTAATTCTCCCCTATTTTGGGATGTTGTAGCAATTAGTACTTACTTAACAGCTTCGTTTGTATTTTGGTATGTTGGTATGATACCTGACTTTGCTACAATACGAGAAACTACTCTTTCTAAAATGAAAAAGAAGATTTATGGTGCTATGAGTTTTGGATGGATTGGTAATGCAAAAAGCTGGTTGAGATTTGAAACTGCAGCAATACTATTAGGTGGTCTTGCAGCACCTCTTGTGGTTTCTGTACATTCAATTGTGTCAATGGACTTTGCGGTTTCTGTGGTTCCGGGTTGGCATACAACAATATTTCCTCCATATTTTGTAATTGGAGCTATATTTTCAGGTTTTGGTATGGTGTTAACTCTTATGCTCGTTTTAAGAAAACTATACAAATTTAATGATTATGTAACTAATGGCCATATTGAAGCAATCACTCGTATACTTGTATTTATTTCACTCATAATGGGTTCTGCTTATTTAATTGAACTTTTTACAGCATGGTATTCAGGTAATGAATATGAATTATTTACTTTTATGAAAAACAGGGTAACAGGTGAGTATACTTTTGCTTACTGGACCATGATTACATGTAATGCAATTATTCCGCAATTTTTTTGGATTAAGAAACTTAGGAATAACATGACAATTGTATTTATTATTTCTATATTTATAAATATAGGTATGTGGTTCGAGCGTTATGTTATTGTAGTTACTTCACTTTCAAGAGACTTTTTACCTGCCACTTGGGCAACATATGAACCTACATGGACTGAATTAGCAATATTTGCAGGAACATTAGGATTGTTTGTTATGGGTGTGATATCATTCTTTCGCTGGATACCAACAATCGCCATAGCTGAGGTTAAAAGTGTATTAAAAGAAACAACAACATTAAAATCGTTTACTAATGAGGACTAATATACTAGGAGTTTATAATGACGAGGATGATCTTTTGCATGCCGTTGATAGGTTGCAAGAAGTTGGTATTAAAGTTAAGGATGTATTTTCACCATTCCCATTGCATCATATTTGGGATAGATTGAAACAAACTACACTCCTACCCTATGCTACATTCGCATATGGCACAGTAGGTGGAATTGGTACATTTGCTTTACTTTACTGGACTTCAGTAATTAGTTATCCTTTAAAATTTGGCGGTAAACCACTAAACACATTATCTTTTATAATAATAATGTTTGTACTTACAATACTAATTGGGACAGTATTTACTGCATTAACTTTTTTTATTAGGCAAAAATTATATCCTGGAAAAAAGAGTGTTATGCCTGATCCACGGACTGTTGATGATAAATTTGTAATTGTTATTGAGAAAACTGCAAATATGGATACTGATGAGTTAAAAAAAATAAAGTTGCTATTAACAGAAACCGGTGCAGTTGAAGTAAACGAGTCGGATGTAGAATATGAAGCTTAAAAACTATAAACACATGAAATATTCAGGATATTTTGCATTAATTGTTCTATTCTTTGCAGTGTTAACTTCATGCAGTAAGGATAAAAACAACCCTGGTTATGATTATATGGGTAGTCATGACATGTATTATACAAAATTCTATAAAGCATATTCGCCTAATCCTATTTTCAAGGATAATGTGACAAACCAACTTCCTGTAGAAGGTACGGTTTCCAGAGGTCATATGCCTTTTCCATTTGCAACCAGTACAATTGGCGACAGGGCTGTAAATCAAACTTTGGCAGGCTTACAGCTTATTAATCCCGTTGTATATTCAGATGAGTCAGTAGCTAAAGGTAAGAAGTTGTTTAATATCTATTGTAAAGTATGTCATGGAAAAACCGGTGCAGGTGATGGTCACTTATACACTAGTGGTTTGTTTCCTGCAAAGCCTACCTCATTGGTTGATAGCTATGTACAAAACAAATCTGATGGAGAAATTTACTATGTTATTACTGCAGGTTCAATTTCGGGGTTGATGGGATCCCACGGAACACAGGTAACACCTGATGAACGCTGGATGATAATTAACTATCTCAGATCATTGGTAAAATAATATAACTTTTAAACAAATCTAACATGGATAAAAAAGTACAGCTCAGCGGAAAATTTAAAATCGCCATGATTATACTAATCGTGATAGGGCTTATTTCAGTTACTATTGGATTTTTTGCAGAAGATAGCAAAAGAGTATGGGCAAATCTCTTACTGAATAATTATTATTTTATGTCGGTGGCAATTGGAGCAACATTTTGGCTCGCAATCCAATATATTACACAATCAGGCTGGTCAGCTGCATATATTCGTGTACCTATGGCCATGAGTAATTATTTTATTGTGTCAATGATACTGTTTGCAATAATGTTTTTTGGTATTCACGAGTTATACCACTGGACACATGCAGAAGAAATAGCTCACGATCCCATACTTCAGCATAAGGCTCCATATTTGAATGTGACGTTTTTTACAATAAGGTATGTGGTATTTTTTGCATTATGGATATATCTTTCATATCGTTTAAAAAATCTTTCACTACAAGAAGATAAGATTGGTGGCATTGGCAATTTCTTAAAACTTGAAATGACCTCTAAAATATTTATTTTCGTTTTTGCAGTAACATTTTCATTGTTCTCAATTGATTGGCTTATGTCGCTCGATCCGCATTGGTATAGCACAATTTATGTAGTTAAAAAGTTCATTATGGCATTTTTCCATGGAGCAGTTATAATTACAGCAATAGTCATTATACTTAATAAATTAGGGTACTTCCCAATGCTCACAAAAAAACATTTGCATGATTTTTCAAGATACATTTGGGCATTAAGTTTAATTTGGGGTTACATTTGGCTATCTCAATATCTTTTGATTTGGTATGCAAATATTCCTGAAGAAACTGTTTATTATATCCCTCGTGAAATGGGAGAATATAAAACTCTATTTTATGTTGAACTTATTATGAACTGGGCTTTTCCTTTCTTTTTCCTTATGTGGAACAGGATAGCAAAAAATGCAAACTTATTGTTATTTACAGCCGCTGTATTAATACTCGGACAATGGGTTGAACTATTTATGTCTATTATGCCAGGCACAGTTGAAAAACATAGTATATCAATTTATGATATTGGAATCTTCCTTGGTTCATTTGGTCTGTTTGCTTTGGTTGTTGGAATGTCGCTAGCCAAAATGCCTCTTATTCCTAAAAAACACCCATATTTAATAGAAAGTACAACTGAAGAACATTAAATATATAACATAACTATTTGGTTACGTGTTTAAAACCTCTTTGAAATTATTTCTAGGAGGTTTTTTTCATATTTAATATATTTTAATGCGTTTCATATGTATTTAATTCGTATTCTTGCACTGCATATCATGTTTGTAGGCATATAATTTATATTGTTTCTAAATAAATATTATCATAATTTAACAACGATATTTTTTTTTAATCATATTTAAGAAATATAGAACTTAAATTACCAATATTAAATTTTTTGTTAAACCTAAATTAGTTATTATGATGTTATTTACAAAACGTTTATTGATGCTAAGTATAGCTCTACTGATGATAGGGATTATACCACAGCAACTAAACGCGCAGCAAACACTTGATGATGTTAAAAAGGAAAGAGGCCTTGATGATGCCAACATCCTTTCAGCTGCAAAAACATTTATGCCGCGAGGCGGCCGAGATGAGTACTTTGCTTTTGTTGGAACCGGGAATTCCGGAACAATGGTAGTCTACGGTATTCCATCTATGCGTATTTATAAGTATGTTGGTGTATTTTCACCTGAACCATGGCAAGGCTATGGATTTGATGATGAAAGTACACTAATGTTAAAAAAGGGATCTTTGGATAACAGGCTCTATAAATATGGAGATATGCGATATCCGGCTCTTGCTGAAACAAATGGAAAATACAATGGAAAGTATCTGTTTTACTCAGATGGTGCTAACTCACGTATTGCTTTATTGGGCTTAGATGACTTTGAGACAAAACAAGTTCTCATGCATCCATTATTTGTTAATGTATATCCCGGTGTAGCAGTTACTGAAAACACTGAGTATGTAATTCAAACAAGTCAATTCCCAGCTCCATGGAATGATCAGGCAGGAGAAATTGTAGAAGAATTTGATGCTAAATCCAAATCAGGTATCACATTTTGGAAATTTGAAGAAAATGAAGAAGCAACCGCTTCCGGACACCACATGGGTCGTATGTTAAAAGAATATTCATTTACACTTGAATTACCTGGTTACACTCTTGATTATTTTGATGCTGGCAGATTGGGAAGTCATGGTTATCTTGTTGGACTGGCCAAAAAAGACGGTCATAACTATGTGTATGTAGTTGATTTTAACAAGCTAAAAGATTTAAAAACAAGAGAAGTAAATGAATTTGCTGTTGTTGACCTAAGTACTGCCCTTGAAGCAAATGCAATGGCAATGATTCAACTTCCTGCAGCAGCAAAAAGCGTAAAAGTTGATCCAACTGGTAAATATTTTATCACAGCCGGTGATGAAGCTTTTGTATTTGATTTTGCTAAAGTTAAAGATGCTTTTACTAATAAGACATTTATTACAGATATGGCCGAAGGCGGAATTCCAATTATGGATATTGATGTAGTAAAACACGGTTCAATCAAACTTGGAAACAATGTTATTGACCTTGCATTTGAATATCGTCCTGGTATTGTATATGCATCAGCGTTTGACGACAGTAAAATTATACGTTGGAATTATGAAGATATGAAAAAAGACGGTGAACTTGTCCTTACATTTAAACCAGGACAGTTAATGGTTCCTCAGGGTTCTTCAGCCGAACCTCACTCAAATTATCTTACTGTAGTGGATAAACAGGGTTTATATGAGAATCAGGTAGATATTGGTCCTGTTCGTCCAAGCTACCAGCATCTAATTGATATTTCCTCTGATAATATGGAAGATATTTATACAATGAGCATTCCTCAGGCTAATATGTATGGTTCACAGGCAGTACTGAGAACAACTATTAAACCTATTATTCGTTATCCACTTGGTACAAATACCCGAACAGGTGAAATATCAAGGTATAAAACTGTTGCTGGTGCGGAAAAAATTGAACGTGAAGGAAATAGGGTGCATATTTTTGGTACTATGATCCGTTCACACATTGTTCCTGAAATTGTTGAAGTAAATGAAGGCGATGTTGTAACATTCCATTTAACAAACCTTGAACGTGCTGAAGATGAAACTCATGGATTTACAATTGATACTTATGGTAAACATGGTAGCTTTGAACCAGGTAAAACTGCTTCATTAACATTTACAGCTAATCGTCCCGGAGTATTCCCTTTCTATTGCACTGAATTTTGTTCTGCACTACACCTTGAAATGGAAGGTATTCTACTAATTAAACCTACAGGATATAAAGGTAAAAAAGGTGCTGTTGAGATAGTACTTACAGAAGAAGAGCTTGAAGGTTATAAGAAAAACTATGAAGATAAGATTGCTGTAATAAATGCAACTCAGGATATTATTAATAGTGTTGTTACCTTCCTTAAAGAAAATAACTACCAAGATTATCCATATGTTAAAGCACTTGTTGTTGATGCTTTTGACCAATTGGAAAAAGCAAAAACTTCGAAAGCAAATTATGATAAATATGCAGCTGAAGGAAAATGGAAAGATGCATTCCTATGGGCTGAACAGTACTGGCAATACCAGGTTAAAACTGCTGACGCAGGAATTCGTGCCAAGACACTTCTAACAGAAAAAATGTCAGAAAATTAATCAACAGTTAATAGTTTTTAAACAAATAATATAAAAAGGATATGAAAAAATTCAATATAAATATTTCAGGCCACCTTATATTAGCCATGTTGTTTAGTCTGGCAATTGTCTTTACAACTGGTTGTGGCGAAAAAGGAACTAAAGTCAGCGGTGATTCCGAAATCGGAATACCCCGCGGCGATGAATCCTTTGGTGATGTTGTTAAACGTAGGGGTTTAAATGCAGAGGATGTATTATCAGCTGCTAAAACTTATACTCCCGATAACATAAAAGAAGAATATGTTGCTCTAAATTCTGGTGGACAAGCCGGCAACATGATTATATATACTGTTCCCTCTATGCGGTTGTTAAAATATGTACCAACAGCTGCCCGTCAACCTGAGAATGGTTATGGTTTTAGCAAAGAATCCATGAAGATGATGGAATCAGGTTACATTGAGGGACAGGAACTTGTTTGGGGTGATACGCACCATAACGGTTTTTCAGAAACTGATGGAAAATATGATGGAAAATGGGCTGTTATTAATGATAAAGCCAACCCTCGTGTTTATGTAATGGATTTAAAAGATTGGGAATTAAAACAAATAGTTGTTAACCCTATTTTCCGTAGTGATCATGGTGGATGTTTCTTTACTCCAAATTCTGAGTATATTGGAGAAGCATGCCAATATCCTGCTCCATTCGACAGAAAATATTACCCATTAACTGAATCGAATTTCCAAAAATATTGGAGAGGTGGTTTAACATATTGGAAATTTGACAATGAAATAGGTAGAATTGATGAAGAAAATTCATTTACAATGGAGTTTCCTCCCTATACACAGGATTTAACGGATATGGGTAAAAATGCCTGTGATGGTTGGTCATTTACAAACTCCTTCTGTACAGAGATGTATTTTGGAGGTATTGAAAGTGGTCGCCCACCATTTGAAGCCGGTTGCTCTTCACGTGATGTTGACTACCTTCATGTAGTTAACTGGAAAAAGGCGGTTGAACTTATTAAACAAGGAAAATATGAAATTATTAATGGACACAAAGTTATTCCAATAAAAACTGCTGTTGCCAACAATATCCTATTTCTTGTACCTGAACCAAAATCTCCTCATGGCGTAGATGTAAGTCCTGATGGAAAATATATTATTGTAGCAGGTAAACTTGATTCACATGCATGGGTATATTCATTTGAAAAAATAATGAAAGCTATTAAGGATAAAAACTTTGAGGGTCATGATAAATTTGGTATTCCGGTTATTTCCTTAGAAACTGCCCTTCACGGAAGCGTTGAAGTTGGACTAGGTCCATTGCATAACCAATTTGACGATGAATATGGTATTATCTATACATCAATTTATGTTGATTCACGTATCACAAAATGGAATTATATAGATCTTAAAGTACTGGACTATGTTTCATCGCATTACAATGTTGGTCACCTTGTATCAGCTCATGGTGATGCTGTAGACCCACGTGGTAAATATCTTATTTCATTAAATAAATTATCAATCGACAGGTTTAACCCGGTTGGTCCACTTCATCCTCAAAATCACCAGTTAATTGATATTGATGCTGATAAGATGAAAGTTCTATACGATCTTCCAATTCCAATGGGTGAACCTCATTATACAATTATGATTGATATTGATGAATATAATACCATTGATAAATATCCTGTTGGCACCGACTTATATACAGGCAAAGAATCACCTTATTATACAGCACTCGGCAAAGAGGGTATCAAACGTAAAAAAGGAGTTGTGCATGTTTATGGAACCATTAACAATGGAGAAGTTACACCTAAAAACATTGATGTAAAACAAGGTGAAAAAGTTGAACTTCATTTAACTAATCATGGTCAGGAAATAACTGATCATTATGTATATGAAGTATCTGCTTATGATCAAATGTATCGTTGGCGTCCGGGTGAAACAGCTACTTTAGAATTTGTTGCTGAAAAATCAGGTATGTATCCACTTATGTTAGATGATTATCATAATCCTGATGGTCGTCAGCTACAAGGGTATCTTATCGTAAATTACGATGAAGCTGCTAATAGTAAACGACTACTTGATTATTCAAAACGTGTTCAGGCCGACATGGCAATGCAGGCATTTAAACCTTCTGCAATTGAAATGAAAAATTTGCTTGATGGTGAAATGGAATTCTTGAATTACGGCTGTAATGCATGTCATAAATTTGGTAAAGACTTTAACGGACCCGATTTGTTAATGGTTGATAAACGTAGAAGCAACGAATGGTTAACCGACTGGATTACTAATCCTGAACATCATATGAAAGATATTGATATTGAGGCAATGCGTCAAAAATATAAATTAGCTATGCCTGATCAAAATGTTTCAGATGAAGATGTTAAGTTAATAATAACTTATATGAAACTTAAAACACAACAGTTTATGAGTGAACAATAGTTCATAATTTGTTATAAATTATTACTGCAAAAGAGATGGTTTATTATCATCTCTTTTGCTTTTTATATTAAATTTGCAATTAAATTATTTATTTAGAAACTTTTAAAATTAGAAATTATGAGAAAGTTATTATCGCTATTATTAATTGTATTGTTTGGAAGTATGCTTTTGTCGAGTTGTGGTGATTCAAAGCCAAAAGAGTTGAAAGCGAATCTTGAAAATGGTAAAGTTATTTACAACAAATCATGTATTGCATGTCATATGACAGGCGTAGCTGGAGCAGCAGCTCTAACAAATAAAGCAAGATGGGATGTAATTGCTACCAAAGACATCAAAGTACTTCATAAACAGTCAATTGAAGGCTATCAGGGTGAATATGGCGTAATGCCGGCTAAAGGTACATGTACAGATTGTACTGATCAGGATATGTTTGACGCCATTAATTATATGATGGATCAGGCTGGTGTTGCACCAAAAAAATAAAAACCATGAAATCAAAATTATATATTGTTTTTGCAGTAATTGGAATACTGTTAATTGCTGCAACATATTTTGCTCCAATATGGGGTGTTGCTCTCCAAAGTATTCAGTATCCAAAGTCTATGTATCCTAAAGGCATAAGGATTGACTTTAAATATAATGGCGTTTATAACGGTTGTGAAGGTGTTAAGGAACGTGAAGAGCTGGCAACTAATGAAGGTGCTGAATGTCTGGTGGAAATGAATGCAATTAACCATTTTATTGGGATGTATCATATTGTTCAAGGTCTTAACCGAGATGAATCACGTAAATACCCAATATATTATGTGTTTAATGTTGAGAAAGATGCAGAAGGTAATGATGCATATGACCCTGCAACAGGTAAGAAGATAAAAATTGATGTAACTCCACAGGCATTAAAAGTTTTGGATTTTGTTATGATTAATTCTCCATATTTCTTTATTATTTTTGTCCTTTTTGGATTATTTTTTGCTTTTACACCTAAAAAGCTTAACGCTGCTGCCGCATTAATTCCTGCTTTGGCACCTCTATATTTTCTTATTTTTTATATTGGATACCTATATTGGTATGGACATAATCTATCAATGCATGGAGGTGGTGCGTTTGCAGGAATAAAACCATTTATGCCGACAGTATTTGGGGAAGGTAAAGTAGCTCAGTTCACTACCGAATCTTATCCATATTATGGGTTCTTTTTAGCTCTGGGCGGATTTGTTTCATTTGTGTTTGCAATCCTGTTTAAACGTAAAGAATTAAAAGGTTAATACTCTATAAATTAAACTTTTCAGGTTGATAAAAAACCTAGTAGGTTGTCTTCCTATCTTAATAATTCTATATCAATGTTCAAACAAATCACTAAATATATAATAGCACTAATCATCACAGTTTTATCGACACAATTATATAGTCAGGGATATAATGCGGATGGGAAATTTGGTACTTATGATTCGATTCCGGGGTTCTCAAATAAGGATGATAAAATTCCATTACAACCTATTATTAATAATGCAAAACCAGGTGATCTTATTTTTTTAGAACCGGGTTATTATACAGGACCAGCATATATTTCTACAACGGGGATTACACTTGACGGGAATTTTAATGCAACAATTGACGGACTTGGTATTGAGTCAGTCTTAAGTATAGATGCTGATAGTGTTACGATTAAGAATTTGGTAATAACAAATTCCGGAGGATCACATGACAGGCTTGATTCTGGAATAAAAATTACAGGTGATTATAATATTGTTGAAAATTGTAGGATTAGTGAGTGTCTTTTTGGTGTGGATATTTTTCAATCAAAATTCAATCTTATTGCTCATAATGAAATTTCTTCAATCACAAGAAGGGAAAGAGCACTTAAAGGGGATGCCATAAGGTTATGGTATTCAACTGACAATTTAATAAAAGGAAATTACTGGCACAATTCAAGAGATATGGTTGTTTGGTACTCGTCAGGGAATCGTTTTGAGGAAAATTTGGGTGTTGGAAACCGCTATAGTATTCATTTTATGTATGCGCATAGTAATCGAATTCAAAATAATGAATTTTATGAAAACTCAGTTGGTGTTTTTTTAATGTATAGTGAAGAAACTTTAATGATAGGCAATACTATTATGAAATCGACCGGAATAAGTGGTATGTGCTTAGGTTTAAAGGAAACTTCTTCCAATCAAATTCTTCATAATAGGTTTATTTATTCATCTGAAGGGATACATGTCGACGTATCTCCATATGTTCCCGAAAAGAAAAATACTATTGCATATAACGAATTTGCATTTTGTGGGGTTGGAATATTCTTTCATACAAACCAGGAAGGTAACCTTTTTAAAGAAAACTATTTTCATAATAACCTTATTCAAGTGGAAGCTGAAGGAAAAACTGCTAACCTAAATAAATGGGATAATAATTATTTTGATGATTATGAGGGGTTTGACAGAGATGGAGATAACGTTGGAGATGCTCCGTATTCGTTATATGCCTACGTTGAACACTTATGGACTTTTAACAGGAATATCAAATTTTTTTATGGTTCTCCCCTACTGTTAGTACTTGATTTCCTTGAAAGATTAGCACCTTTTTCACAACCAAAATTTGTATTGCGCGATAAGGAGCCAATGTATATTTGGGAAGAGAAGAATATAGTAAAGGAAACACTTTAAATATTTGGTTTTTTATGATTGGAATTTCCATTTTAGGCTGTTTTATTTTATAAATATATATTTAGCTACATATTTGATTTTCACCATATTTACACTATATTTGCACTATGTTTAAAAAAGTAGGTATAATATCATTTCTGGCGTACTATCTCGTTTTTATGATATTACCTAACTTGCCTTTAGTTAAATATTACTACGGACAATTTAAATATAATAAAGATATACAGATAATTGTCAATAGCGACTCACAAGTTCTAATTGGGGATATCTGTTTTTTGAAAGCACTAATAGATCGAACTAGTGAATGTGAAGATAAAAAAGATGAAGCTCCTCCTGAGCCCAACTCTGGAAATAGCAATTTAATATACCTTATTGCCGAATTTATAACTTTTAATGATCTAAGTAGTAACATGGATATAAAATTTCAAATTATTACAGAGTTATTGACTTACCGGTATCTTCAAGTACCATCACCACCACCCAAAAATTTATCTTAATTTTTTTAAGCCCCAAATCAGAATTTAGTTAATGATAGTTGATTGTATGTAGTATTTCTATCTTTAGGATAGAAATATATAATCATGTCAATACAACTGAAATTACAACTGAAATTACATCAGAAAATTTAGTGACTTTTATTAGGTTTAACATCACTAGTTTTCATGTGTAACATAATCAAAGTACAAAATTCTTATAAGGATGTTTACAGGTATAAGTCTCATCAACTAACATCTTATAACAACCTTATATATAGGAGCTTAAAACGCGAGATGCAGGAACTCTTTTTGGTTAGAAATCAGGAAGGTTCCTGTGTATCATATTACAAAGATTAAATTTTTACACAACATGTGTAATTTGTATTTAAGACTTAAAATTAAATATAAATTTAATTTATGTTATTAGGTTTAATTAATCACAAGACTATTTAGTTATGAAACAAAATTCTCCGTTTAGTATAGTAGTATTAATATTAATATCATTTAGCTTTTCAGCTACAATAACGGCTCAAGTACCTGACACTTTAAATATTGAGGAAATATTAATAACAGCAAAACGTAGTGATGATATAATAAAAACAAATATTAATGGGCAACTTATTGAACTTGAAAATCCCACTGAAACGGGTGCAATTTTTAAAAATCAAGTTGGATTTGGAGTTGAGAAAAGAGGTAATTACGGAATGGAACCGATATTACGTGGATTTAAATATGATCAGTTAAACGTCCAATTTGATGGTGGTGTTCATAGTGCCAATGCATGTCCAAACCGTATGGATCCTGCTATTGCTCAAATTTCACCCGAAGAAATTGAAAAAATAGAAGTTATAAAAGGGCCCTATGACGTTAGATTTGGTTCAAGCTTTGGTGGAATTATTAATATAATTAGCAAGCGACCAAAGAGAGGGAGTGAATCTATGTTTTCGGGCAGCGTTGATGCTGGATACCAATCAAACGGAGGAAATTTCTATTCAAATGTATTTGCGCAGGCAATCTTAAAAAAGATGGATTTCTCTATAAATGCCGGTTATAAAAACTATGGAAATTACAAAAGTGGAGATGGACAAGAAATTGCTTCCTCCTACACACACTATGGCTATGCAATAAAAATGGGTATAAATCCAAAGGATAATCAGCGAATTCAATTATCACTAAGGCAAAGTTCAGCAAGGGATGTGCTATATGCGGGGTTACCTATGGATGGAGATTTTGATAATAGCCTTATTGGTTCGGTTGATTATGCCCTAACAAAATTAACACCATCAATATTTTCTTTAAAATTTAAGCTTTATGGATCTATGGTTGATCACGAAATGTCAAACACGAGACGTCCTGCATATAAATTTACTCACGCAGTATCGCCAGTAAACGCAACTGTTTATGGTGGCCGCTCTGAAATAGGATTTAATACAGGAGAAAAAAACATTCTGTATGCAGGTGTTGACTACAAACATATTGGTAAAGAGGGTGTAAGAAATCGCGAGGTTTTTATAAACCCATGTCCACCAGGTCAAGCATTTGATCCTCCCAAAACATTTGTTGATAAAACATGGCAAGATTCTCAGCACAATGATTTAGGTGTATTTCTTGAAAATAAATATGAAATTACAGAATCACTTACATGGTTAGTTGGAGTTAGAACTGATTATGTGAGTTATGCAATTGATGACCCCGACACAAGTTTTATTAGTCAGTATAATGGTGATATTACACCAGATTCGCGTATTAATTTCAATCTTACAACCTCCCTTACATGGCACCTTGCTAATGGATTAAACTTTCAGTGGGCAGCTGCCAGAGCCACAAGAGCACCAAGCCTCACAGAATCGTTTGTAAATCATTTTAGTATTGGTATGGATGCTTATGAATATCTTGGTAATCCCAACCTTAAATCTGAAGTAAATTACCAAACTGATATTAGAGTAGAAAAGAATTGGGAGAACGTAAGTGTGTACACTGATCTTTACTATTCATATTTACAAAATTACATTACAGCAAAACTTGATACTAATATTGCTAAAAAGTACATGAAATGTAAAGATCCGAAAGGAACAAAGCAATTCACTAATATTGATAAAGCTTTTATGATGGGATTTGAAGCAGGTTTAGATATTAGGTTCCTTAAGAAGTTTCAATATTCACTTGGAGCTGCATACACATATGCTCAAAATGTAACATGGGATGAGCCGCTTTCAGAAATAACACCATTTACAATAAATACAGCATTGGCATATAAAACAAAAAAAATTAACGCACGTCTCAACGGAAGAATTGTTGCTGAACAAGATAGAGTGAGTACTACTTTCAATGAATCTACTACTCCGGGCTTTTCAGTATTCGACTTTTATATTACATACTCTCCCTTTAAAATGTTGGATATAAATTTTGCAGTAACAAATATATTCGATAAAAACTATGTGGAACACTTAAGTCGTGCTTATAAAGCAATGGATACACAAAGCCTTTACTGGGAACCCGGCAGAAGTTTTAACTTAGGAATTAAACTAAAACTCTAAAAAATAATTATTTAAAATTTATTGGCACCATAAATTATGAAATATTTTTATAAAACAAACAGACTCTTAACTTTAAGTTTGATTCTTATTTCTTTTACAATTTTCGGACAAAAAACCGGAACTATTACGGGTACAGTTCAAGATTCAGAAACAATGGGTAACTTACCACTATCAGAAATAATAGTAGTAGAAACAGGACAGGGATCGGTTGTCCTTGAAAACGGAAGTTTTGAAATAAATGATGTAGTACCCGGATCCTATACAGTTCAATCTCATTTACTTGGTTATGCTACTCAAATATTGAAAAATGTTGTTGTATCTGCCGGAAAAAGAACTGTTTTAGAGTTTTATATGGAAATTGAAGATGTAGGTCTAGGTGAAATAACTGTTTCAGCAACCAAAATTAAAACTACCATTAACAAAATTGGATCCCCTGTTTATATAATTGACAGAGAAGAAATTGATCTTACAGAAGGCAGGAATATCGACGAAGTTCTAACAAGGATACCAGGAGTTTTTACCGAGGATAGATATCATAATGAATCCGCTGTTGTAAGTTTCCGTGGAGTTGGTTTACATACTCATGTAACACGTGGAATACTTGTGCTGGTTGATGGAGTTTCGCTTACTGAAGCAATGGGTACAACCGATTTTGGTAGTATTGACATGGAAAATGCCGAACGAATAGAAGTACTAAAGGGGCCTGTTTCGGCTTTGTATGGCCCAAATGGTATAACCGGTGTTATAAATATTATTGAGAAATCACCGGAAGATGGTTTGTATGGAGCATTTAAAGCATCGTATGGAAGCTATAATACTATGAATTTTTCAGGTGACATTAATGGCGGTAAAAATGGCTTTAAATATTTAGTTAAAGGTAAGTTTTATCAATCTGATGGTTACATGGAAAGAAGTAATTATCAATCTGTCAGAGGTGGTATAAAACTAAGCCAACAATTTAAAGAAGCTGGTAAGCTTCAACTAACTGCTGATTACATTACAAATTCAGATGAATTGCCTGGTACTCTTGATAGTGCGCAATTTTATAACAAATCAATAAAATCATCTCAACTTTTTGCCGGTTATAATAAAGAATTTATCAGGACAGACTTGGTTTATACCCAAAGTTGGGGAGAGAATACTGATTTTTATGGTAATGTTTTTTATAGAAACAGAAATAGCGATGGATTTTATTCTGATACTCAATATGCGGTTGATAAAATAAATACGTATGGTGGAGAAGCCAGAGCTAAATTTTCGCAAAGTATATTTGACAATAATAACTCCGTTATTGTAGGAGTAAATTATCTGAGCGAATCAGGTTTGAACAAACAAAGCTTACGTGATGATTCTACCGGTGTTGTGGGGCATTTGGTTAGCAATGGAGTAAGTACTTACAATATGCTTGGGATATACATTGAGGATGAATTTACTTTAATGGAAAAGATAACTCTAACATTAGGAGTTAGATATGATTTAGTTAACTATGATTGGAAAGATGATCTTCATGAAGGTGATGATAATACTTCAGCTACCACTAGTATTTCTTCCATAAGCCCGAAGTTTGGTATAGCCTATAATCCTACAACCAGTATTACTGTTTTTGGAAATGTAGCACGAGGCTTTAATCCACCACAAATATCTCAATTGTTTGTTGGTAGTTCTTATTCAGGATTAGCCAATCCAAATCTTAAGCCAGAATACCTTTCCAATTATGAACTGGGTGTAAGAGGTAATATAAATCTAAAGTTTAATTATCAACTTTCGTTATTCAGAATGGATTTTGTAGATCAGATATCTGCCGAAATTGATCCTGCCATTAACCCTGATGTACCTATAAACCAAAATATTGGTAAAACACGACATTCAGGTGTAGAAACTGCATTGGAATATCGTTTCACAAATATGTTTAATATATATGTGAATTACTCCTACTTAAATGCACACTTTGTTGATAGTGAAGATTATGGTGACAATTACCTACGCAAAACTCCACATAATATTGCCAATGCTGGAATAAGATATGGATTCAAATTTGGCTTAACCGCAGCCCTAGATTATAAATTTATAGATAAATATTATATGGATAATGATGATGTTAATGAGTACGAAGGATATTCAATGCTAAACCTCAAGTTAATGTACAAAAAGAGTGGGTTTCTTGCATCTGTTGCAATCAACAACTTGTTGAATACAAACTATGCAACATGGGCCTATGCATCTCAATCCTATAACCCTATGACACATAGTTCAACATGGGAACAGATGTACATACCCGGATGGCCTGTGAACTTTAATATAACTCTAGGTTATACATTTGGACATCGCAATAAATAAAAATAATAAACATGAATTCACTCTTTAGTAGATTGAATATTAAGACTATAGGAATACACTTTTTCAGTGTATTCATTATATACTTCTTTTTTATTCAAACTTTAGGTGCTCAAAACAATATTTGGTTCTCAAATATGCCACCTGATGATGATCAACAGTCAGCACCAAGTGGTATGCATGGTTTGTCTTCTGTAAAAGGGAAAAGAGGGACATCATCTGTTATTCAGTGGCTTCGGGAAGGAACGCACCCTTTAAATTCAAAATACATTAAACTATCTGATACAGATAACTATGAATTTTATTTGTATTCTCCTACTGGTAAAGACTCTGTTGGCGAATTTAAGAGGGGCTATCTTAAATATTGTAGTAAAGAAGAGGGATATTATAATGGATACTTAATTCAACGATATGTAAGTAGCGATACGCTATATGTAAACATAGCCAAAGCTGAAATGTTGAACCATAGCTGCAGGAATGGGCATAAAAATGAAGGAAAAAAAATTGGACCTGATATTTATCCAAAATCAATTCCTGCTGAGATTATAAGAGAACGTACATTAAGTGAAGATTTTCATTATTTTGCCTTATCGGGTGATGTGATTAATTATCAATTTATTGTAGATGGAATGCCTGTTGAGAATGCAAAATTAACTTTTAATACCCAAACAGGTTGGCAAAAAGTACTAACTACAGATAAGTCAGGAAAAGCGAGTTTTCAAATACTACAAGATTACTTTTCTTCGTGGCAGGAATTAAACTATCGTATAGTATATGATTATGTAATATTTGGAGATATAACATTAGCACAAACAGGAAAATATATTGATAAAAATTATTCTTATGTTCATTATACAACAAGCCTTTCGGATGGCTATCGGCCTGCCCGAACAATGTATATGTCAATGTTTTGGGCATTTGTCGTATTTATGATAACTATAATTATTTCAGTGGTAGGTATTTTTTTGTACAAGTTTAATAGAAATAAAAAATATAAAGAGATACATTTTGATGAAAAAGATTAGGGATTACATAAATAATTCAAATGTTTCCAGATTTAGGTTCATTATCCAAATATTGGCCTTCCTCCTATTCGTATATGGTGGATATTTCTTTATACATGTTGGACAGCAGTTACCAACATTTGCCTGCCCTTACAATGCCGGGAGTCCAGGAACTTGCTATCTAATAGCAATGCAACATGGTTTGCATATTACTTGGAGTGAATTAATTAGTTATAGGGGGCTAGCATTTTTTATCGGACTACTAACGTTCGTGTTGTTCTTTATAATTTTCAATAAATCGTGGTGTGGATTTATGTGTCCTTTAGGCACACTCCAGGATTGGATTACACAAGTTAGGAAATTAACATTAACAAAGTTTTCACGCTATGACCAATTGAGTTTTAAGAGGCTAAAAATAATTAAGTATGTATTATTAGTTTTGATAGTTATAATTCCGCTTGGAATGAGCAATTCATTTTTTGGACTTCCACATATTTCACACGATATGTCGGCACCGTTTTGTCAAATATGTCCGGGGCGTACTATACTACCTCTGTTTTCAGGTGATACATCGCAATTATTCATAGATTTTCGAAATCCCGTAACAATTGTAATGTCGAGTTTGGGAATATTAGTTACAGCATTATTTTTTGTTGGTTCATTTTTAAAAAAGCGTTTCTTTTGTTTTTTCTGCCCCATGAGTGCATTACAATTTCTATTTTCCCGTGTGGGTGTACTACGCTTAACCAAAAATGGTGAAAATTGTACAAAATGTGGAAATTGTTACAATGTCTGCGATGTAGGTATTCTTGACATTGCTGAAGATATCACTAGTAAGAATATTGTAAAAGACGACTGTATGATGTGTTTTAAATGTGTTGAAGCCTGTCCGGAAGAAAATTGTCTTGATGTAAGGTTACTTAGTCAAAAAATATTCTCATCAACCGAGAAGGGCTTTTTTAAGCGCTTTGGACATAAAGATGAATTACCAAATTCAAGGAAGGCGAAGGATGAATAAATTTACTGAAACAGACAGATTTAATAGGGTGAAGAAAACCTCCACCATTCATTATAATATGGAGGTTAACAAGGTATTAAGTGAAATTATTGATGATTTTCCTGACAACCCCAAAGAGATGGGTTATTTCTACGATAAGTTTAAAATTCTTGAAAATAGTGATTCGCTTTATCCCAAAGGAAAGAAGATAATTGCATCAATGTGCATTCATGTTCCAATTGAGTTAATAATTGCATTGGATGCGATACCTGTAAGAATTTGCTCTGGAGCTTATTCGGCAGATATGGCTGGGTCTGATTTATTACCTGCAAAAACTTGTCCGTTGGTTAAATCAACTATGGGAGCACTATATTTAGATATGTTGCCCGGAAATGCCAAACCCGATTTAGTAATTAACCCAACCACTTGCGACCAGAAGAAAAAAATTGGAGAAATGGGTGATGAGGTAAATAAGGAGTTTTACACATTGGAAGTCCCTTCTACCAAAGACACCGAAGAAGCAAGGCAATATTGGCATAGGGTTATAAGAAAACTAATAAAGAAACTGGAATCTGTAACAGGTAATAAACTTACGCGTAAAAAGTTAAAACGATCTATACATGCTGTAGCACATGCTCAATTAGAATTTAGACGGTTTATGTCGCTTAGGAAAGGCTCACCGGTTATTTTTGGCAAAGATGCCATATTAGTTACAAATGCTTATTTTTTTGATGATATTTATTCATGGACCAGTAATCTGGAAAAACTGAATAATGAGCTGGAAGAAAGGCAAATTAAGGAAACTAATATTGCAGGAAACAAAGCACCTAGATTACTTTTAACAGGTTCACCAACTATTTTCCCAAACATGCGAACTCCGGTACTTGTTGAAAAAATGGGTGGTGTAATTGTTTATGAAGAGTTTTGCTCCAGTAGTAGAATGTTATATGATACGGTGGCTGTTGACGAATGGTTTTTGTATGATATGATTCCAAATGTAGCAGATCGTTATCTTAAACCTAGTACTTGTCCTAATTTTACACCTAACGATGATCGTTTCCGTAAAATTCTCAAAGCAATGAAAGAATATAATATAGATGGTGTAATTTATCAAACATTTACAGGATGTCAACTTTATGATTTAGAGTCAAGAAAGATAAGTAGGGAGCTTGAAAAGGAAGGATATCCGGTATTAAATGTTGAAGTGGATTATAATCCTGAAGATTCGGGGCAATTAACAACACGTTTGGAGGCATTTATTGAATCAGTAAAAGACAATAAAAGAAATAATTAGATGCAGTATTATGTTGGCGTAGATATAGGATCAACTACAATTAAAATTGTTTTGATTGGAGAAACAGGAAAGATAATTGACAAAATTGCTTCCCCAACAGGAAGTATGTTCAATAAAAATGCAATGGATAGCCTAAATAATTTGTTAGCCGCAAATAATATTGCAATTGAAGATATAAACTATATTGTTTCAACTGGTTATGGCAGAAAACTGTTTAAAGCGGGCAATGAAAATGTTAACGAGCTAACTGCTAATGCTATAGGCGCAAGAGGTAGCCTTGGAGATGACAAACAGATTAAAACTATAATAAATGTTGGTGGGCAAGACACAAAAGTTATATTACTTGATGATAATGGTAAAATGACTAACTTTTTCATGAATGATAAATGTGCGGCAGGTACCGGAAAATTTTTAGATATATGTGCCCGTAATCTTGAAGTTGAGGTTGATCAATTAGAAGTATTGCATTTTGAAGCAAAAGATACACCATTACCAATTAATAGTGTTTGTGCAGTGTTTGCTGAATCAGAAATAATTTCACTTCTGGCAGGAGGACATAGTACATCAGAGATTGCTTCAGGTATACATTATTCTATTGCAAAACGTATTGTGAGGTTGGCAGGACGAGGACGGGTTGAAGATGACGTGCTTTTTGACGGAGGAACAGCACTCAATAAAGGTATGATTGATGCTATGGAGAATGAGTTAATGAGACCGGTTTATGTGAATGAATTTCCACAATTTACAACTGCATTTGGTGCTGCTTTAGTTGCTAAAGAAAAATTTAATGATTGTTGAAATTAATAATAAACTATAATGATATATTTTGATTTTTATATGTATTTCGGAAAAATAAGTCTGAATTTACTTATTTTAGCCAAATGTATAATATTTCTAAATTTTTGCTAAGGTTAATCATGCTTTGCCTTACTAAAATATTATGAACTATAACATATAAAAATTACACATACAGTTGAAATAAATATGTAAATTTGCTGCTTAATAAATATATATAATATGGCAAAAGGTGATTTCGATAGACGTGAGTTTTTAAAGTCAGGGGCAATAGCCGTTGGAGCTCTGGCAATAGTTGGTTCAGGAGTTTCTTATTTAGATAAATCTGATGAAGGAACTCAATTAACACAGGAATTTCTGCGTCCTCCGGGCGCTATTGGAGAAATTGATTTTATGTATGGCTGTATTAAATGTGGGTTATGTGTTCAAATTTGCCCGGTACATGCTATTAAATTAGCTGATGTTCACGAAGGTCTGTCATATGGTACTCCATATATTGATGTTAGAAATCAGGCATGCGATTTTTCGTGCGATGCATTGCAATGTGTAGAAACATGTCCTACTGCCGTACTTGATTTTGAGCAATTTAAAAATGCAGGTGCAATTGCTGTTGAAAAGGCTTCCAAACTACCTGGTGTTGATTTATCGAAAGTAAACCCATTTGAAGTTCAGAAGGTTGCTATGAAAGAAGCTGTTAAAATAGGGAAAGCTCATGTTAATAGAAGAACGTGTTTGGCTCATAATCGAAAAGGTTTCAAAGGTATCTCGCGAGGTTTGGATTTCGAAGGAATATTAAGATCTCCCGATAGTAAATACGATTATGCTACTCCATTAAAAGATAAAGAATTTGATATGGAGATTTGTAATCTATGTGTTACTGAATGCCCGATAGGTGAAACTGCCATTGTATTTGTCCCTGGTAGAGGAAGCGGGAAATTGCATCCAAGGGTATTAGATGGTTGTACAGGATGTGGAGTTTGTGTTATGGTTTGCCCTACCGATAAACCCAGTATTGTTGTTGAACCTATTAAATCCTAATTGCTATGTTTGATCTAATAAAAAGTGGTAAAAACAAACCAGCACTTAAGCCAAAACCATTGGCTAAAATGCCACATACGGAGTTAGGTATGGATTATAAAGCATGGTGCGATTCTCACAAAGGAACTCATAAATGGCGAAATATACGATGGTCAGTTCTAATATTTATGAATTTACTATTTGTAGTATCATTTGCCTATGATCTTACAATATTAGAAGGATCATTAAGTGGTTCAAGGTTAATTGGATTTTATCTAATGGATCCATTTAATGCGCTTCAGTTATTGGCAATATCATCCACAACAGGATATATAGGTATGCTAACAATGAACTTCTGGATTGGATTTATAACAATATTATTATTTTGGTTCTTACTTGGTGGTCGTTCATATTGCTCATGGATGTGTCCCTACCATTTAATTTCCGAATGGGCAGAAAAGCTCCATAATTATCTCGTTAAAAAGAAAAAAATTAAAGAACACATTTTTCAACGCTCTTTGAGATATGTATTTTGGTTTGGGTTTATATTGCTTGCTTTATTAACACAAAATCTTGTATTTGAAGATTTAAACATGGTTGGTATAGTATCACGAGCAATGATATACGGACCAGGCTTATTGTTATTATGGGTAATAGCGGTATTATTATTTGAGATCGTTTACAGTAAACGCTTCTGGTGTAGATATGTATGCCCTATAGGTACTACCTATAGTATGGTTGGAAAATTATCACCACTTGCAATTAAATTTGACCTCGACAAATGTGGTTATTGTCGCGACTGTCAAGCAGTTTGTTTGGTACCTCATGTACTTTGGTTTGTACAAAGGGGTAAAGCAACGCAGGAAGTACACTACACAGGATCGGATTGTACAAAATGTGGTTTATGTATTGACACATGTGCTGGAAATGCATTATCATACACAATAAAAGGATGGGGAACAATTCTATAACATAAAATATGAATGAAATAAAAGCATTAATAAAAGTTGATAGTTTATCAAAGTCATTTAAGAAGCAGAAAGTTATTAAAGGACTTACGGCTAATTTTAACGAAGGAGAGAGAATTGCCCTTATTGGACAAAACGGAGCTGGTAAAACTACTCTTATTAGGTGCATATTAGGGCAATATAATTATGAAGGTGAGATGGATGTTTTTGGATTAAATCCTAGAAAAAACCGTAAAGAAATACTTCAGGATGTGGGTTTTGTTCCTCAAACTCCACCCCCATTAAAAATGACTGTTAAAGAGTTGCTTACATTTTTTACTAAGTTAACTAATACTCCTGAAGGTGAGTTTTATAAGCTTAGTAAAGATCTGGGTTTGGATATTAAAGATAACTTATCAAAGCCATTTTATAAGCTTTCAGGAGGCATGAAACAAAAATTGCTTATTGCATTTGCCCTTGGACGGAAACCGAAGATATTATTGCTTGATGAACCATCTGCAAACTTAGACCCACAAGCTCGTGAAATTTTATTTAATCACTTGCAAGAGTTCCCAAAAGATACCCTTATGGTATTAAGTAGTCATCGTATGAATGAAATTAAATCTTTAGTAAACAGGGTTGTAGAAATGGATTTGGGTGAAATTGTAGTTGATAAGATGGTTGTACCTGAAGCAAATTAGAAAGAAAAAACCAAAACAAAAATAAAATGAAAAAATTACTAATAATACCTATTTTGTTACTTGCATTTGCTTGTAATCATGAAGTTGACCAAGGCCCTCGTGAAATTAACTGGGATCGTGATATATGCGTTAACTGTTTGATGGGAATGGCAGATCAAAAATATTCAGTTCAATCTGTTAATCAACATGAAGAAGTAATTTGGTTCGACGACTTGGGATGCCTGATTGAATATATGCAAAGTCCTGATTGGGATAGATTTGGTGGTGAGTTTGCAATCTCATGGATAGGAGACTGTGAAACAGGAGAATGGATTGAGGTTCAAAAAGCATGGTATCGATATGGCGATAGAACACCAATGGGATATGGTTATGGCGCGCTAAAAAATAAAGCTGATTCGACGTACGATTTTAATACAACTGTTCAACTTATTCACGATGGTATTACGATGAGAGAGGCTTTTATACAGGATAAAAAGTTGATGATGAAGGAGCATAAGCATTAAAATAACAAACTAATATATGATTTTTGTCATTCTGAATGTAGCTTGCGGAATGAAGAATCTCATAAATAAAAATAATGTTAAATAAAGATCCTTCGCTCTGCGCATATGAAAAAAAATGAGCATTGCAAGGGAATAAAAAAATAGAATAGTATGAATAGTAGTTTAATTCAAATAATGGTGTTGGACATAAGACAAAATCTTAGATCACGATGGTTTTGGGTGTATAGTCTTCTTTTTGGTGGGTTTGTAGCAGTAATGTTTACAATGGGGATTACCGAATCGCAAATTATAGGTTTTGTAGGCTTAAGCCGATTAATGGTTACATTTATGCAGGTAAGTATGGTAATATTGCCAATTTATGTACTTATTTCTACAGTACGGTCAGTTGTTGGTGATCGTGAATCAAATGTAATGGAATATGTATTATCATTACCGCTTTCTTTTACAGGATATTTTTGGGGAAAATTTATTAGTAAATTCATTTTAATATATGTACCTGTTTTTATAGCATTATTTGGTGCTGCTATATGGGGTTCCATTGCTAATATTGATGTGCCATGGGATTTATTTGCTTTATATAGTGCTCTGTTGGCATCTATGATATTTTGTTTTCTGGGGCTTAGTATGTACATTTCATCATTAGCACGAACTCAGGATTTAGCAGTAAGTTCTGCATTCGTAATATGGTTAATGTTGGTTGCATTTCTTGATTTGATTCTAATGGGTATAATGCTTAAGTTCAGATTTAACCCCGAGTTGGTTATAGGGCTTGGAATGTTAAATCCATTACAGGTTTTCAGAACTGCCGTACTTGTTCTTTTCGATCCTCAATTAACGGTTATGGGAGCGGCCTCTTATTATATCCTTGATACAGTAAGCCGCTGGGTATTTATACTTTTTGCGGTGTCTTACCCAATCCTTCTTGGTCTTATATTTGGATTTTTTGGTAATCGGTATTTTAATAAAAACGATATTATCTAAAATTGAATTTAAGATAATTACAACATTTTATTCTAAATTACTTATTTTTGAAATCACATGAATTATAGGTCAGGTTATATACTATTATCGTTAATTGCAATAGGTTCATTGTTTTATGTTGGTTGTGATCAATTATCATTTGAGTCGAGCACCGATTCTATTTTTAAAGCTCCCCCCGATACTGTGAATATGCTTTTTTTAACTAGTCAATCCTTAGGAAGTATTTAAATTGTTGGCAATCAACATTAAAAAGTGGATAACTAGTCCTTTTGGATAGTGTTAGATTGCAAGGTTTTTCATATTTTAGATGAAAATCTTGCAGAATAATGA